>Ga0129307_1000051_pt1 | contig 192044 bp, 131 predicted proteins | sample P1105metagenome_FD_94437 | JGI IMG/M metagenome (GOLD analysis project Ga0129307, IMG submission 94437) | Capybara group fecal microbial communities from Wisconsin, USA - P1105 metagenome | ecosystem: Host-associated > Mammals > Digestive system > Large intestine > Fecal | place: USA... | reverse complement strand
GGTGTTCTGAGAGGGGTACAATCAGTCGGCGACTGAAATGGTTTCACTCACTGACTGAAATGGTTTCAGTCGCCGACTGAATCCCGTTCAGTCAGGGAGTGAATAAAAAAGCATCGGGAAGGGGGTGTGATTTCTCTCGGATATGTAAAATAAAATCGAAAGAAAGGTCGGATTCTACTCGTACTGACATATACAATATATTCACCCCTGTTTTACCCTTTTCCATGCGCAGCGAACCAGCTACGGTGGTTACGCTGTTGGCATCGAACGTCACAAATACACTTGAAAGCAGAAAAAACATCAACAGATTTATCGGTTACAGATGATTTTCTCTTTATTTGTAATAAAATAATCGGTTATGAACGAAAGATTGCAGGCTGTTAGAAAATACAATCTATGGAAATGAGACGAAGCGGCTGACCGGCCTTGAACGGGCGAAACCCTATACTGACATCACTGAATTGTAACCTCGCACGATATGCCCCACATGCTCAAATTTTCTTCCCTTGTTTCCTGCAAACCCCAACTTTTTCCCTCAGAATGTTGCAATAAGTAAAAGTTTCCCTTATTTTTGCGGTTCAACAACTATAATTCATAACTTTTCAGACCGTAAACGCTTCATTATGGATACCAGCAAGATTGTAGGAGAGAAAATAAAAACTCTCCGCGAAAACCAGTCCATCAGTATGGAAGAACTGGCACAACGTTCGGGGCTTGCCATCGAACAGATTGAACGCATAGAACGCAACATCGACCTTCCGTCGTTGGCTCCTCTTATCAAGATAGCACGTGTGCTGGGGGTGAGGTTGGGTACATTCCTCGACGATCAGGACGAAAACGGCCCCGTAGTATGCCGCAAAGACGAGTCGCAGAACAGCATCAGTTTCTCCAACAATGCCATACAGAGCCGCCGTCACATGGTTTATCATTCGCTCTCCAAGTCGAAGGCCGACCGCCACATGGAGCCTTTTATCATCGACGTGGCAGCCACCAACGACAGCGACTTTGTGCTTTCCTCGCACGAAGGCGAAGAGTTTATCATGGTGATGGAAGGAACCATGGAAATAAGCTACGGAAAGAACACTTATCTGCTGGAACAAGGTGACAGCATCTACTACGACTCCATTGTTCCGCACCACGTGCATGCTTTCGAAGGAAAAGCTGCCAAAATCCTTGCGGTAATCTACACACCTATTTAATATAAAGAAAGTGGAAAGTAAGAGCTTTCCACTTTCCTGTTTTCCACTCATACAAATATGCTATACGAACGTACGCTCGGCCAATGGCTGGAGCATTGGGCGGAGACTACGCCCGACAAAGAATACATTGTTTATTCCGACCGTAACCTGCGTTTTACGTGGAGCCGCTTCAACCGCCGTGTGGACGACATGGCCAAAGGGCTTATCGCCATCGGTGTGCAGCGCGGAACGCATGTGGGCATTTGGGCCGCCAATGTTCCGGATTGGTTGACACTGCTCTACGCTTGCGCCAAGATAGGAGCCGTCTATGTGACGGTGAACACCAATTACAAACAGTCGGAGTTGGAGTATCTGTGCCAAAACTCGGACATGCACACCCTCTGCATCGTCAACGGCGAAAAGGACAGCGACTTTGTGCAGATGACCTACGCCATGCTGCCCGAACTGAAGACCTGCGAGCGCGGACACTTGAAGAGCGAACGCTTCCCGCACATGAAGCACGTGGTCTACGTGGGACAGGAGAAGCATCGGGGCATGTACAACACTTCCGAACTGCTGGTCTTGGGCGAGAATGTAGAGGACGACCGCCTGAATGAGCTGAAGAGCCAAGTGACTCCGCACGATGTGGTGAACATGCAATACACATCGGGCACCACCGGCTTCCCCAAAGGTGTCATGCTGACGCACTACAACATCACCAACAACGGCTATCTGACAGGCGAACACATGAAGTTCACCGCCGACGACAAGTTGTGCGTCTGCGTGCCTCTGTTCCACTGTTTCGGCGTGGTGCTTGCCACCATGAATTGCCTGACGCACGGTTGTATGCAAGTGATGGTAGAGCGTTTCGACCCGTTGGTTGTGCTGGCCTCTATTCACAAGGAGCGTTGCACGGCGCTCTATGGCGTGCCCACCATGTTCATTGCCGAACTGCACCACCCGATGTTCGATATGTTCGACATGAGCAGTCTGCGCACCGGCATCATGGCCGGAGCCCTCTGCCCGATAGAACTGATGAAGCAGGTGGAGGAGAAGATGTTTATGAAGGTGACCAGCGTTTACGGACTGACGGAAGCCTCTCCCGGCATGACCGCCACACGCATAGACGATTCGTTTGAGGTGCGCTGCAACACGGTGGGGAGCGACTTTGAACATACCGAGGTGCGGGTCATCAATCCCGAAACGGGCGAGGAGTGTCCCGTAGGCGTGCAAGGCGAGATGTGCAACCGTGGCTACAACACCATGAAGGGCTACTATAAGAATCCCGAAGCCACGGCCGAGGTGATAGACAAGAACGGTTTCCTGCACTCCGGCGATTTGGGCGTCAAAGACGAAAACGGCAACTATCGCATTACCGGACGCATCAAAGACATGATTATCCGTGGGGGAGAGAACATCTACCCGCGCGAAATAGAGGAGTTTCTCTATCAGCTTAAAGGCATAAAGGATGTGCAGGTGGCAGGCATCCCGTCGAAGAAATACGGCGAGGCTGTGGGAGCTTTCATCATCCTGCGCGAAGGGGCAGACCTGCACGAGTCGGACGTACGCGACTTCTGCATCGGCAAGATATCACGCTACAAGATACCGAAATACATCTTCTTCGTCAAAGAGTTTCCCATGACGGGAAGCGGCAAGATTCAGAAGTTCAAACTGAAGGATTTGGGCTTGCAGCTTTGTAAAGAGCAGGGGATTGAGATAATTTAGTTCCTGAGTTCGGGATAGGCGGTTTCTTTTGTTGAAGATGAGGTGCTGCATCCTATCGGGCCGGTATTTCTTGAATGCGCCGGTTCGCGGCGATTGGGCGGAAGTGGAGAGGGCCTTTTACGCCGGCCGTCCTCCTTTCCCCCTGTTTGACAGCTGCAAGCCTTTGTCGTGACAGAGGCAAGTGTCCGACAGAGTGGATGCAAAGCCTGATATACAATGATGTTTTACTGTAAAACACAAGCTGCCGGGTGAAGCTGCCTACCTGCTTCTTATTATCCCGGAATCCGGTGATTCAGTGAAAAAGAAAAGTGGAAAACCGGGGATAATATGCTTGCAAAGCACAGACCGATTTTCCACTTTCCTGTTTTAGAGCCTGTTCAAATTTTACTCTGCATTGTTTTGAGAGTTGTTTTTGAAGATGGCTTTCTTATTTCTCCGGATACTTCATGTTTTCCTCTTTCATCTGCTCCAGCACTTCGTGCAGATACTTGGCCGACTCCCATTTGGCCATAGGGAGGTCGTGAAGCAGGCAGTTGCCGCAGTCTTCCGGTGTGGTGCCCGGAATCTCACCCGTGTATTCGGCCACAAAACGGAATGTATCCTGCATCAAGGCTACAATATCTTGAGGTTGCAAGTCGCCTTTCATCAACAGGTAATTGCCGGTGAGGCATCCCATAGGTCCCCAATAAATAATTTTGTCCTGCCAATGCGGTTCATTGCGCAGGTAAGTGGCCGCCAGATGTTCGATGGTGTGCAGTGCACCCTGTCCCAATGCCGGTTCCCGATTGGGCTCTTTCATGCGTATGTCAAAGGTGGTGATTACTTCGCCGTTCACTTCATCCTTGCGTGATACGTAGATGCCGCGCAGCATACGGATATGGTCGATGGTAAAACTGGGAATCTTCTTCATGTCTTTTTCTTCTTTATTTTTTTAAGTTTAGTAAGCAAGCGTATCGGGCAGTGAGGACAGGAACGCCCACGTGGTATGGAAAGAGCGTTCGGCCATCGTGCCCCAAAAGTCGAGGTATTGCAAGAACTGGTCTTCGCTTCCGGGCGTGTCGCTGATGATGCGGAAGCTCAGGAAAGGTACTTGATAGAGGTGGCAGGTCTGTGCTATGGCAGCCGATTCCATATCCACCGCCATGCCTTCGGGAAAATGAGTACGCACAGCAGCCAGTCCCGATTGTTCGGTGATGAATTGGTCGCCCGTGCAGATGAGGCCGCCATGAATACGGCTTTCCGGTCCGGCATCGTTCAGCTTCAGGGCATGTTGCAGCAACACGGCGCTCGATTCGAAAAAGAGCGGAAGGCCTTGTATCTGTCCGTAGGCATTTCCGTCGCCGCACCATACGTCGTGATAAACCGTGCGGCTGCCCGCCACCACGTCCGTCACCTTCAGGCAAGGGTCTATGCCGCCTGCCACTCCCGTGCTGATGACACAATCGGGATTGAAGCGCCGGATAAGCTCCGTGGCGCCGACGGCTGCATTCACCTTTCCTATGCCGCTTTGTGTCAGCACCACCTCGTTCTGTCCGATGCGTCCGGTTATATACTTGAAGCGTGCATCGCCTGTATCTTTCTTGTCCTGCAAGCGTCCGGCCAACTGCCGGTGCTCGCTGTCCATTGCGCTGATTATTCCGATTTTCATGAAAAAAAGTTCTTTATTGAAGATGAATCGGATGCAAAGATACATAAAATGCTGATTGCAAATGACACACCACAGAAAGAAATATCGTACCTTTGCAATCGCAAACCCTCAATCAAAACCATATAAAACAGCAGTCATGAAGAAGATTCTACCCGATTTGATTGCCATTCTGGCATTCGCCCTGCTTTCTTTCGCCTACTTTTTCCCGGCGGACATCGAGAACCGCATCCTGTTTCAACACGACACAGCCGCCGGTGCCGGTGCCGGACAAGAAATCAAAGAGTACTACGAACAAACGGGTGAGCGCAGCCGTTGGACCAACTCCTTGTTCGGCGGAATGCCGGTGTATCAGATAGCTCCTTCGTATGAATCTACCAAACCCTTGCAGTGGGTGCAAAAGACTTACCAGCTCTTTCTGCCCGACTACGTCTGCCTGACGTTCATGCTGATGCTCGGCTTCTACATCTTGCTGCGCGCCTTCGGCATACCGGCATGGCTGGCGGGATTGGGCGGAGTGATGTGGGCATTCTCTTCCTACTTCTTCATTCTGATATCTGCCGGGCACATCTGGAAGTTCATCACGTTGGCATACGTTCCGCCCACGATGGCAGGCATCGTTCTGGCCTATCGGGGCAAACTGTTGGCGGGAGGCATCGTCACGGCACTGTTCGTGGCCTTGCAGGTAACCTCCAACCACATACAGATGTCCTACTATTTCTTCTTCGTCATCTTGTTCTTCGTCGGTGCTTATTTGGAGGACGCATGGCGCAACAAGACGTTGCCCCGATTCTTCAAGGCAAGCGCCGTGCTGGTAGTGGCTGCCCTTATCGGTGTGGCCGCCAACCTGTCGAACCTCTATCACACCTATGCTTACAGCAAGGAAACCATGCGCGGTAAAAGCGAATTGGTGCAAACGGGAGAAACCGCCAAGCAGACCAGCGGCGGACTGGACCGTGACTATATCACCGGATGGAGCTACGGCATCGGCGAAACTCTGACCCTGCTCGTGCCCAACTTCAAAGGTGGGGCATCCATCCCTTTGAGCCAAAGCGAGACGGCCATGCAGAAAGCGAATCCGATGTACGGCAGTTTATATAACTCATTGACGCAATACTTCGGCGAGCAGCCCATGACCTCAGGCCCTGTCTATGTGGGTGCTTTTGTCCTTTTCCTGTTCATTCTGGGATGTTTCATTGTGAAAGGTCCTCTGAAATGGGCGCTGATAGGGGCTACTATTTTCTCCATCGTCTTGGCTTGGGGAAAGAATTTCATGCCTCTGACGGATTTCTTTATTGACCACGTGCCGATGTACAACAAATTCCGTGCGGTGTCGTCCATCCTTGTCATCGCAGAGTTCACCATACCCTTGCTGGCCATCTTTGCTTTGAAGAAGATACTGGATGAACCGGAAATCATGAAGCGCGAGAAAAAAGCCTTGTCCATCAGCCTTGCTCTTACCGCAGGCGTTGCCTTGGTGCTGGCCGTGGCTCCGGGAAGTTTCAGTTCCGGTTATGTGCCTGTCCAAGAGGCCCGGATGCTGCAAAACGCCGTCGACCGGAATATGATACCCGCCGAGGAGTTGTCCGGCATCCTTGCCAATCTGGGGGAAATGCGCGCTGCACTTGTCAGCTCCGATGCGCTGCGAAGCTTTATCATCATTGTCATCGGTTGCGGCTTGCTTTGGCTTTACGTTGCGGGCAAGATGCGCGGTTCGCTGATTGTGGCGGGTATCACACTTCTTTGCTTGTTCGATATGTGGAGCGTCAACAAACGATACCTGCACGACGAGCAGTTTGTTCCCCGCTCTATCCGGACCGAAACGTTCAAGAAGACGAAAGCCGACGAACTGATTTTGCAGGACAATACTCCGGGATATCGCGTCCTGAACTTTGCCGGCAACACCTTCAATGAGAACAATACGTCTTATTGGCACAAGAGCGTCGGCGGATACCATGCCGCCAAACTGCGCCGTTATCAGGAGATGATAGAGCACCACATCTCTCCGGAGATGCAGGCTGCTTACAGTGCCATTGCCACCGCCGGGGGCGAAATGGACAGCGTGGATGCCGATAAGTTCAGGGTTCTGAACATGCTGAATACAAAATATTTCATTCTTCCGGCGGGGCAACAAGGGCAGACGGTTCCTGTTCTCAACCCATACGCCTATGGCAATGCGTGGTTTGTGAACAAGGTGCGGTATGTGAACAATGCCAACGAGGAAATAGATGCCTTAAATGATATCCATCCGGTAGAGACCGCCGTTGTAGACGCACGTTTCAAGGAAACTTTGAAGAGCGTTACGGAAAGCCACAAAGACAGCCTTTCGGTCGTTGAATTGACAAGCTATGCACCGAACCGTTTGACCTACAAGACGAATAATTCCAAAGACGGCGTTGTTGTATTCTCCGAAATCTATTATCCGGACGGATGGCATGTCACCATTGACGGACAGCCGGCTAAACTGGCACGTGCCGACTACATCCTGCGCACCATGTATGTCCCTGCCGGAGAGCATACCATCGAGATGTACTTCGACCCGGTGAGCCTGCATGTGACGGAAGGCATTGCATACGCTGCATTGGCTCTTCTCATCATAGGAGTGATGGTTGTGATTGTGAGGGGAAAGAATCTAAAAAAACTATAAATGCCCGGCGGAACAATATATTTCAGTAACTTTGCTTCTTAAATAAACAACTAAACTGTATGGAAACTACCAGACAAAGCAAAATAGCCCGCTTGCTCCAGAAGGAATTAAGCGACATCTTTCTGATGCAAACCAAATCCATGTCCGGCACATTGATTTCAGTGAGCGCGGTACGTATCAGCCCCGATATGAGTGTGGCCCGTGCCTATCTCAGTGTGTTCCCTTCGGAAAAGAGTGAAGAAATCATCAGAAACGTCAACGCAAACATGAAATCCATCCGCTTTGAACTGGGCACACGTGTCCGCCATCAACTGCGCATCATACCCGAACTGAAGTTCTTTGTGGACGATTCGTTGGATTATCTGGAGCGGATTGACGAACTCTTGAAATAGTGAATCTGCCATTCTACATAGCCCGTCGTTATCTCTTCTCAAAGAAGAAGCACAACGCCATCAATATCATTTCCGGCATTTCGGTATGCGGGGTGGCATTGGCCACGTTGGCATTGGTGTGTACCTTGTCCGTGTTCAACGGCTTTCAGGACATGGTGGCAGGATTTTTCACGGCTTTCGACCCGGAATTGAAGATTACCATCCGTGAAGGCAAAGTTTTCGACCCTCGCGAGTCGCGTATCCGGCAAGTGCGTGCCTTGCCCGAAATTGATGTCTGGACGGAAACATTGGAGGAGAATGCGATGGTGCAGTACAAAGACCGTCAGGCAATGGCCGTGATAAAAGGGGTGGAAGATAACTTCGAGCAATTGACTTCCATCGACAGTCTGCTGTATGGCACAGGCCGGTTTGTGCTCAACGATTCATTGGTGGATTATGGCTTCATGGGGGTGGAGTTAATGTCCGAACTCGGCACAGGCATTCAGTTCGTAGACCCTTTGCTGGTCTATGCCCCCAAACGGAATGTACGGGTGAACATTGCCAATCCTACCGCCGCTTTCAATCGGGAGTACCTTTTTTCGCCCGGAGCCATATTCGCGGTCAATCAGAAGAAATACGATTCACGCTACATCCTGACTTCCCTCGGCTTTGCCCGTCGCCTGTTCAATTATGATACGGAAGTCTCCGCCATCGAACTGAAGCTGAAGCCCGGATTCGGCGTCGATGCCGTGCAGAAGAAAATAAAGCATATCCTCGGCGACCGGTTTGTCGTGCAGAACCGCTACGAACAGCAGGCCGATGTCTTCCGTATTATGGAAATCGAGAAGCTGATTTCCTATCTATTTCTCACTTTCATCCTTGTCATTGCGTGCTTCAATGTCATCGGTTCCCTCTCCATGCTGATATTGGACAAGCGGGAAGACGTGGAGACTTTGCGTAATCTGGGAGCGGACGAACGCCTTGTTTTGAGCATCTTCCTGTTTGAAGGGCGGCTGATTTCTGTTTTCGGAGCTACTGTCGGCATCGTACTGGGGTTGTTGCTCTGTTTTCTGCAACAGCACTTCGGCCTGATTTCGCTGGGCGGAGGAAACGGTGCGTTTGTGGTAGATGCCTATCCGGTAAGCGTACACGTCATAGACATCGTTCTGGTGTTCGTCACTGTGATTGCCGTGGGCTTCTTCTCTGTCCGCTATCCCGTGAGATACCTTGGCAGGAGGTTGCTCAAGTCTTCGTCGGCAGAATAAAGTGATAGGTTGCAAAAGTCTGTTGAAGCTTTATTTTCCCCTTGCAGTTTACCGTTCCCAAGGTGTGGGCTTACCTCTTCTAAGGTGTGGGCTAATGCCTTCTGAAGTGTGGGGATAGGCTTCTTAAAGTGTGGGCTTAGGACTGCTAAAGTGTGGGCTTAGGTTTGCCGAGATGTGGGCAGACTTCAGCTCCTTTTACGAATAATGGTCAGCCCGTCGCGCAACGGAAGAATCACTTTCTCTACACGTCCGTCGCGTGCCACAAAATCGTTGAATTCCTTGATGCAGATGGTCTGCCGGTCGGAAGCGTGAGGATGCTCTTCCAGTACATGTCCATCCCACAAAGTGTTGTCGGCAATGATATATCCTCCATCGGAAAGACGGGCAAGCACCATTTCGTAATAATCCGCGTATTTGCGCTTGTCACCATCGATGAAGGCCAAATCGAAAGTAAGGCCGAGGCGGGGAACCAGTTCCAAGGCATCGCCGATGTGGAATGTGATTTTGTCGGCATAGTCCGAACCTTCCAGCCACGGACGTGTGAAGTCCTCCTGCTCATCATTGATTTCAATGGTGTGCAGCATTCCGCCCTCAGGCAACCCTTCGGCAATGCAAAGGGCGGAATATCCGCTGTAAGTCCCTATCTCCAGAACCCGGCGGGGGCGTATCATGCTGACAAACATCTTGAGCATGCGTCCCTGCAAATGCCCGGAAGCCATGCGGGGATAGAGCAACTTGACGTGCGTGTCGCGATAAAGCGCTTTCAGGTAGTCGCTCTCTTCATCGATATGTTGCAGGATATACTCGTCTATTGTCATTATATCAGGCTGGCGGTGAAGCTGTGCCGAAATGTCTCTTGCTCTTCCGGCACAACCTCATTTACAAATATCGGTTGCTGTTGGGAAGCACGCTTTCGGGTGCATGTTTCAAGGCATCCTCCACTACGTTTATCTCAAGGAACGAGGTCTGCGTGCCTGCTTTGCCGCTACTCAAGTAACCCACCATATCGGTCGGTTGCAGGCGGCCCTCCTTCAACAGGCGGCGCAAGGCGGCAAAATAGTATTCCTGTCCGTTGGCAAGTTCGGGCATATAGATGGCCTCCACACCGTAAGAAAGGGCGAGGTGACGCATGGTCTTCTCCTTGTAGCAGATGGCGAGTACCGGGAATTTACCGCGAAACGCAGCCAGATTGCGGGCCGTCCGGCCACTGTAACTGTCTGTGATGATGGCGCGTATTTTCAGTTTTGTAGTGGCTTTTACGGCTTGTTTGGCAAGGAAAGCCGTCACGTCGTTGCTGTTCTCATCCAAAGGAATACGGATGTCGTTGTCGGCCAGTTTATCCTTTTCGGCTTGTGCCGCAACTTTAGTCATCGTTTTCACCGCTTCCAAAGGATACTTTCCGTAGGCAGTCTCGCCGCTCAGCATCAAAGCATCCGTACGATAATAGATGGCATTGGCGATGTCCGTCACCTCCGCACGGGTGGGACGCGGATTGGAAATCATCGTGTGAAGCATCTGAGTGGCAACGATAACCGGCTTCTTGGCCAGAATACATTTGCGAATCAGCACACGCTGTATGCCGGGGATGCGTTCCTGAGGAACTTCTATGCCGAGGTCGCCGCGCGCCACCATCACGCCGTCGGCCACTTCCAGAATCTCGTCGATATTGTCTACGCCTTCCTGATTTTCAATTTTGGCAATGATGCGGATGTCGCTGCCATGTGCGTCCAGAATGGATTTAATGTCCAGAATATCCTGCTTGTTGCGCACAAAAGAGTGGGCGATGAAGTCGATGTCTTTCTCGATGGCATACAGAATGTTATTGCGGTCTTTTTCCGTCAGCGACGGCAAGTTGATGCGCACTCCCGGCACGTTGACACTCTTGCGGCTGCCGAGCGTCGTGTCGTTCTGCATTTCGCACAGCAGATAGTCTGCATGCTTCTCTATAACCACCATTTCCATGTCGCCGTCATCGATAAGGATGTGTCCGCCTACATTCAAATCCTGAACGAAGTTAGGATAAGAAACCGAAATGCACTCGCGGGTTGTCTGCAACTCTGGGTTACCTACAACCTTGACGCGGTCGCCGGTCTTGAAAGAAATCGGTTCGCCGGCCAAGGGGGTGGTGCGCACTTCGGGGCCTTTCGTATCCATCAAAATGGCAATGCGGTTGGACACCGCACGTACGTTGCCGATCAGCCGTTCAAAACCTTCACGATTGAGATGCGCGGTATTCATACGAACCACATTCATACCGGCTTCAAACAACTGCTTTATAAAATCGACGTCGCAACGTTGGTCGGAAATCGTTGCAACAATTTTGGTTTGCTTCAATAACATAATCTATACCTGTTTATTAAATAATGAATCATGGATAAAGGACCATGAACCGCCTATAATTCTTTCAGTGCCTCTATGGCCAACCGGTAGGAGTCTAAGCCGAAGCCGAGAATGACACCCTTGCAAGCGCAGGAAATCATGGAGACATGGCGAAACGCCTCGCGTGCATGCACATTGGAAATATGCACTTCGACCACCGGAGCAGTAACCGCACGGATAGCATCTTGCAGAGCGATGGAAGTATGGGTGTAGGCACCTGCATTCAGCACAATGCCGTCTGCCTCGAAACCCGCCTGCTGAATCTTGTCTATCAATTCTCCCTCGATGTTGGACTGAAAATAATCAATCTCTACATCAGCATATCTTTTGCGGAGGTCGGCAAGATACTCTTCAAAAGTAACGCTGCCGTAAACGGAAGGTTCGCGTTTGCCCAAGAGATTTATGTTGGGGCCGTTGATAATCTGTATCCTCATAACACATTTTTTTATACCTTTGTCTCTCAATTAAATCCGCAAAGAAGATGCGAATGGGTAAGGCGACGCAGATTTTATGATGCTTTTCGCCATGTCACGGCTCGTCTCTGCGGTGCAAAGGTAGAAAAAAGAAATGAAATCAGAAGAAAAAACAAAGAATAAGGAAAGGCAAGCGCTGATAATCAGAAAGTACCGTCAATACCTGAAGTTAGAAAGATCTCTTTCTCCCAATACGCAGGATGCTTATCTGAGGGACTTGGAAAAGTTGCTTCATTTCCTTGACGGAGAAAACAAAAGTTTTCTCGACACTACCTTGGACGATTTGCACCGGTTTGCTGCCGGATTGCACGATATTGGCATTCACCCCCGTTCGCAGGCGCGTATTCTGTCGGGTGTCAAATCGTTTTTCCATTTCCTTGTCATGGCCGATTATCTGGAGGGTGATCCCAGCGAATTGCTCGAAGGCCCTAAAATAGGATTCAAACTGCCGGAAGTGCTGACACTGGATGAGATAGACCTAATAATCAGTGCCGTGGACTTGAGTAAAAACGAAGGACAACGCAACAGAGCCATCCTCGAAACACTGTATAGCTGTGGTCTGCGCGTGTCGGAACTTTGCAACCTGAAAATTTCCGATCTTTATTTTGAAGAGGGTTTCATCAAAGTGGATGGCAAGGGCGGCAAGCAGCGCCTTGTCCCCATTTCTCCGCGTGCCATCAAAGAAATTAAGCATTGGTTTATAGACCGTAATCAGGGTAAAATAAAGAAGGAGTTTGAGGACTATCTGTTTTTGGCACGTTGGGGGAACAGGATTTCGCGCATCATGGTATTTCACATGATCAAAGAACTGGCAAGCAAGGCCGGTATCACCAAGAACATCAGTCCGCATACCTTCCGCCACTCCTTTGCCACCCACCTGCTTGAAGGAGGAGCCAATCTTCGTGCCATACAATGTATGCTTGGGCATGAATCCATCGCAACAACAGAACTTTACACACACATCGACCGCAACAGATTACGCAGTGAAATCATTGAGCATCATCCTCGTAATATAAAGTATCGCGAGGAGCAAATAATTCATTAAATTATGGTAAAAATGGCGTTAAGGTTAACAAGCTCTAAGAGGATTTAATATCTTTGCGTTGTTGTGTTCATGCTTGATGAAGCACAATTGCAGAATAGATAAATCCAATTTACAAACAAAATAATTTTATCTGAAATGACTAAGAAATTGTATCTGCCTTTTTTAATGGCAATGGTTGTTGCGTTAATGACATCATGTAGCAGTAAGATGGGTGAATTGTCATCGGACTATTTCACCGTAACTCCTCAGGTTTTGGAAGCCGTGGGCGGTAAAGTTCCCGCTACTATCAATGGAAAATTCCCTGAAAAGTATTTCAATAAGAAAGCCGTAGTGGAGGTGACTCCCGTGTTGAGATGGAACGGTGGCGAAGCCAAAGGCCAGTCGGCCGTATTCCAAGGAGAGAAAGTGGAAGGTAACGACCAGACTATCTCTTACAAAATGGGTGGCAACTACACCATGAGAACCTCTTTCGATTATGTTCCTGAAATGGCTAAATCGGAATTGTATCTGGAATTCAAAGCCACTATCGGCAACAAGACGGTGAACATCCCTGCCGTGAAAGTGGCTGACGGTGTCATCTCTACTTCCGAACTGATCGGACAGACATTGGGCAGTGCCAATCCGGCTAACGGCGACGATGCCTTCCAACGTATCATCAAAGAGAAACACGATGCCAACATCATGTTCTTGATTCAGCAAGCCAACGTACGCGCCAGCGAGCTGAAGACAGCCAAAGCGTTTGGCGACGAAGTGAAGAGCGTGAATGATGCTGCCAACAAAAAAATCAGCAACATCGAAATCTCTGCATACGCTTCTCCCGATGGTGGTGTAAGTCTGAACACCACATTGGCCGAAAACCGTCAGGATAATACTGCCAAAATAATCAACAAGGACCTGAAGAAAGCCAAAGTTGATGCAGCAGTAGATACCAAATATACTGCTCAGGACTGGGAAGGTTTCCAAGAACTAGTTTCCAAATCGAATATCCAAGACAAAGAACTGATTCTTCGTGTTCTGTCCATGTATTCCGATCCGGAACAAAGAGAACAGGAAATCAAGAACATCTCTTCCGTGTACAAGACTTTGGCTGATGAAGTGCTTCCGCAACTGCGTCGTTCTCGTCTGACCTTGAACTATGAAATCATCGGTAAGTCCGACGACGAAATTGCAAACCTTGCCGACAGCGATGCCAAGCAGCTGAATATCGAAGAACTGCTGTATGCTGCGACTCTGACCAAAGATGCCGCCAAGCAAGAGGCTATCTTCACAAAAGCCGCTCAAATCTATCCTAATGACTTCCGCGCTTACAACAATCTGGGTAAGTTGGCATATCAGGCAGGCAACCTTGACAAGGCTGAAAGCTACTTCAAGAAAGCTGCTGCTATCAAAGATGCTCCCGAAGTGAACACCAACCTTGGCTTGATTGCATTGAACAAGGGCGACAAGAGTGCTGCTGAAAGTTTCTTAGGCAAAGCCTCCGGTGCTAAAGCGCTGAACGAAGCATTGGGTAACTTGTATGTTGCTCAAGGTCAATATAACAGAGCTGTAAACGCATTTGCCGAAACAAAGACCAACAGTGCCGCTTTGGCTCAAATCTTGGCTAAAGACTACAACAAGGCAAAGAGTACATTGGCTGCAATCGAAAAGCCGGATGCATATACAGACTATCTGATGGCTGTGCTTGGCGCAAGAACCAACAACTCTTCCATGGTGATCAGCAGCCTGAAGAACGCCATCGTAAAAGAGCCTGCATTGGCCAAGAAGGCGGCTTCCGACTTGGAATTCACCAAGTTCTTCACAACCCCCTCCTTTATGGATATCCTCAAATAATATAAGGTGAGAACCGAAAGGGAGATGCCCAGTATAGAAATATGCCGGGCATTTCTTTTGATGATAAAACATACTTGAGTTCGGGATAAGAAGCAGGCCGATAACCTCAGCCGGCGGCTTGTGTTTTAAAATCAAATACCATTGGTTATCAGCTGTTTGTCGCCGTCTTGTCAGATACTTGTGCCTGACGGCTCAAACACTTGTGTCTGCCGTCTCTGTTGATGGATATTGCAGATGTAAGGGCTTCTCGTAAATGTGTCCGCAATGACTGCTTATAGATAGGATGAATGCCAAGTCAAGCTATTTCGGCGAATAGCGGTTATAGCCGGATGTGTTGCATCTATAGGAAAAAGTTCGTGAAAGCATGGAATAAAGTCGTTTACGGTATATAGTAAACTTGTTCGCTGCTTGAATAAATCTCTGTTCGCGCCGTGCGAATACAAATCCGCACACTGCGGATAGGCGTTCGCGCCGTGCGGACATATGTCCGCACGCTTCGAACAACGATTCGGAAATAAAAGTTGAAGTGCGTCCCGTAAGTTGAAGTGTGTAAGTCAATCGGTCGGAGGAAAGTTTTAGCGGACACGAATAAAAATAAACTTCAAACAGCTTCTCATTTATATCAAAAAGAAGTACTTTCGCAACGAGTATCAGAAAAAAGAATCGCAATGAAGAAAATCTATCTCGCATACTTTCTGCTTTTCGCTTTGTCCGCTTGCAGCAGCAGGACAACAGATTCCGTCCGCCTTAGCGGTGAAATCAAAGGATTGGGAAATGACACTCTTTATATCTATGGTGCGGATAATCTGCATAACCGCATGGATACTTTGATTGCCAAGAACGATAAATTCTCTGCAACCCTCGCGATAGATACATTGGTGGCTGCATGGCTGCAATTCAGTGACGGCACCGAGTATCCTCTTTACCTGAATAAGGGAGACGAAATCAAAATAAGCGGCTCCGTGGCCGAACTTTCCTCGCCGGATATCACCGGCAATGCTCCCAATGAAGAGCTGACCGCCTTCCTGAAAGAACTGAAAAGTATAAGCCAACCTTCGGAGAAGGCCTTGCAGCAAAAGGCCGAAACTTTCATCAACAGCCATCCCGGCTCTTTGGCAAGTATCTATCTGCTGGAGAAATTCTTCGTGCAGAAGCCTCATCCGGACTTTGCGCTTATCAAAAGGCTGACAAACCGCATGAGCGGAGAGTTGAAAGACCGTCCTTACGTGAGCGAATTGATGACCCTTATACAGGAAGAAGAAAGGGTGTCTGTGGGGAAAGTGCTTCCATACATTTCTTTGCCCAATGCCAAAGGCGTACAAATCAGCCGTACCGGCTTTAAAGATAAATACCTGTTAATACACTTCTGGGCTTCGTGGGACTTGCCAAGCATGGAAAACAATGCTGCCTTGCGTCGAATCTACAAGAAAGAAGAGAAGAATAAGATGTTTGCCCTCTGGGGCATCTCTTTGGATGTGGACAAGAAAGCGTGGGAGGATGCTATCAGTAACGATACGTTGAAGTGGGAGCAAACCTGCGATTTCCTGGGCTGGAATACAATGCCGGCCAAACAGCTTTCCATACATGCCTTGCCTGCCAATCTGCTGATTGGCCCTTCCGGAAGGATAGAAGGCAAGAACCTGACTACGGCAGAGATTGAGAAGAAACTGGAGGAGTTGAAACAGAAAGCAAAATAGACCAACGTATATGCTCATAAAAGTTTTCGGGGCGGCTGTTCAAGGTATCGATGCAACTCTTATCACCATCGAAGTCAGCAGTTCCAGAGGTTGCATGTTTTATTTAGTAGGCCTGCCGGATGTGGCCGTCAAGGAAAGCCAGCAACGCATACGCTCCGCCCTGCAGGAGAACGGATACCGGATGCCCACGTGTACGCTCACCATCAACATGGCGCCGGCAGACATACGCAAGGAAGGTTCTGCCTACGATCTACCTTTGGCCATAGGCATGCTTGCCGCCAACGAAATCATGCGGGCGGACAAGCTGGCAGATTACCTCCTCATGGGAGAACTTGGTTTGGACGGCACCCTGCAACCTATCAAAGGAGTGCTTCCTATTGCCATCAAAGCGAGGGAACTGGGTTTCAAAGGTATGATTGTGCCCCGGCAGAATGCTCGTGAAGCAGCAGTGGTCAACAATATAGAAGTATATGGAGCAGGCAACATCAAGGAAGTCATCGAATTCCTCGACGGCAAGCGAGATTTGACGCCTACCATTGTCAACACACGCGAGGAGTTTTATAGCCGTCAAAGCAGTTTTGAGGCAGACTTTGCCGATGTGAAAGGGCAGGAGAACGTGAAGCGTGCCTTGGAAGTGGCCGCAGCAGGCGGACATAACATCCTGCTTGTCGGTGCTCCGGGCAGTGGAAAGTCCATGCTTGCCAAGCGGCTTCCATCCATATTGCCGCCCTTGTCGCTGGGCGAGAGCCTTGAGACGACCAAGATACATTCCGTGGCAGGCAAGCTGGGGCAGAACGGCGGACTTATCTCCCAACGTCCTTTTCAGAGTCCGCACCACACCATTTCCACCGTAGCCATGACCGGTGGCGGCAGTTTTCCGCAGCCCGGTGAAATCAGTCTGGCGCACAATGGTGTGCTCTTTCTGGATGAACTTCCGGAGTTCAACCGCAGTGTGCTCGAAGTGCTTCGCCAGCCGTTGGAAGACCGCAGAATCACCATCTCACGTGTGAAGTGTAATGTAGAATATCCGGCCAGCTTTATGCTCGTGGCAGCCATGAATCCTTGTCCCTGCGGTTACTACAATCACCCGACGAAAGCCTGTGTATGCAGTCCGGGACAAGTACAGAAATACCTTAACCGTATTTCAGGCCCCTTGCTCGACCGCATAGACCTTCAGGTAGAAGTCATTCCCGTGCCTTTCGATAAGATTTCCGATGCCCGTCCGGGCGAGGCGAGTGCCGCCATCCGCGAACGCGTGGTGCGTGCCCGGTCGGTACAAGAAAAGAGATATGCCGAACTTCCCGGTATCTACTGCAATGCGCAGATGAGCAGTAAACTTCTCTCCCTTTATGCCCGTCCCGACGATCGGGGACTGGCCTTGCTGAAAACCGCCATGCACCGTCTCAATCTTTCAGCACGTGCCTACGACCGTATATTGAAGGTTGCCCGCACCATTGCCGACCTTGAAGGCAGTGAGACTATTCAGCCGGCGCATCTGGCGGAAGCCATCGGATACAGGAATCTGGATAGGGAAGACTGGGCGGGATGAATGTAAAACCCATGCCGATAAAGTATAGAAATAAATACTTTACCGACATGGGTTAATCATTTTGTTCTATGGATGAACTGTTGTCAGTTTTTTACCATAAAGTAAATGTCAGGATCTGAAACAGAAGTGAATTTTATACTTCTGGGGAAACGAGGACTGTCCTTCGTGGAGAGTTCAAATTCTCCATCCAATGCCTTCACAAAATCCGCAAATGGCTGATATTTCATATAATATTTGGCATTGCCGTCTTTGATTTGTTTTTCAAAAGTTATTTTTGTACTCGTATCCGAGCTCTTTTTCATATTAATCAAGAACGTGCAGAGGAATTTTCCGGAATTGACCAAAAAGCGTCCTGCATTGTCGAATCTATAACCGGAAAGCGTTTCACCTTCCTTTTCTGTCAGTATGGTATTCGCATTGTCCAGCAAGGTTTTCATCTTTTTGCTCATTCCCTTTGTCTGAATGTTCCACCTACCAGCCAGTATTGTTTCGCTCAACGGAATGATAAGTCCCTGAAGAGTAGCTCCATTAGCGCTGGTGAACAAATGATCGTCTTTGAAAGAGTAGGTCAATTCAGAGGTCTTTATTCCTCCTAAATCTATGCTTTTATACAATAGAAATCCGGTTGCCGTGGGCATGTACGGGTAGGTTTTTGTGACTATATTTCCTTCTTCTTCATAATTCATTTGAAGATTCCGGTTGGAAATAGTCACTTTGGCCGTTACGTTGCCGGCTTTATACTCGTAAACACTGAATGCCATTTCCGGAATGGCTTTTTCCACCTTTGCGAGATGTTGCTTCCAATCTTCTCCTTCTTTCAATGGAGTAAGCACCACTTTGCCTCCATATTTTTTACCGGACAGCACTACATGTTCAGCTTCTAATTCCATGACTCTGAACTCCATTTCTCCTTCCATGCCATAACCCTTCTTCCCTATTCCATCAGGATTGACCGGCGAGGTGAAGTATTGAATTACATCGTTGTATCCATTCATACTCAGCACCACTCCTGCACTTTGGTAAGTGGTATATTCGCTGGTTACTTTCTTCGATACATCAATCTCGCTCATGGCTGTCATTTTCCCGTCATCGGTGAATGAAAGCAATAGGTTATAACCGCCATAAGCCTGTGTAGGAGATGGAAAATAAGATGCATGCCACCCGTTGGGCGCTTTGGAAAGTACTTCCCGAGTCTCTAAAAGAGCCTTGTTTATTCTTGTTGCCGAAGATTCGTCAAACAAGTTTTCCTCTTCGATGGCGCATGAAGAATATAGTAGCGCAATCAAGATGATATAGATTATGCGATAAGTTTTCATAATGTTTATATGCTTTAAATCGTAGTTATATCAAGTTCTTTCAAATCATTCATGCGTTTAGCTATAACCGTCCGCAACTTATCCAAATCAACTCCCCATGAATCGTTCATGTAATCTTTTACAATGGATACCTTATCGTTGATTTTCTTCACTTCTTTAGTATCATACTTTTTACCTTCTATTTCGATAATGCCGTTTTGGCCCGGCGTTCCCTCTGACACCTCAATAAGTCCACGGTTTACGCGTGCGGTGAACTCTTCGTTTGTTTCGGTGACATAGAAAGCAAACAATTCAACAAAGTCCTCATCGGTGTTCTTGCTGGCATAACCTGAGATGAATCCTTGCTTTGGGGCATCCTCGTCATTAAGGTTCACCCAGTCTCCGGCTTTGTAATCAGCCACAGATATCAGGTTAAAATCTGTCGAATAGTTCTTTGTTTGGTGCAGGATATGTGCAAACTCATGGAATATCACATGAAAACAATATTTATTCAGCCGTGCCCAATAGAGCTGGTCTCTTTCGGCTTTCGGGTCGGTCAGATTGACATTTGTTAATGTGATTTTCACGCCGCCTTCAGCGATTCCGAGCGTTTCGGTTCCATCATGTTTATATTCGCTGGAGCCAATCAGTTGCAGTAGTCGCGGTGTGTTTTCCTTGATGAAATCAGGGCCTGCCACTTCATTGAAAGAACCGATCCACACATGATTTATATAATAGAGCAGAATCTTGGCGCATTCTATACGAGCAGGATCCACATTAATGGCCGTGCTGATTTCATTATCTACAAATTTATAATTAACCCTGATATTATAGGGAACAGTGAAATTCTCTTTGATCCACTTATCTAATTCATTCGGCGGAGTACTTACATCTTGAAAAACACTTTCCGGATTTAATTTCTCATTGTTTTGACAAGTTGCAAAGAATATAATACCCAACACTGCCAGTAAAAGATATTTTATTTGTTTCATTGTTGTCTTATATTTAAAAGTTACACAATTATCTGGGGTTTGCCTCTATACCCGCTTCTATGACATCTATGGGTAATTGGAAAGCACGACGCGGATCATCCACTTTTAAGATTTCGGCTTCTTCGTTTTTTCTATTGTGTCCCACTTCGATACCATAACGTTTAATATCTATCCAGCGCTGCCCTTCGAATAAAGTCTCTAACCGGCGAAAGTGCAATATGCAATGGATAAAATTTTCCTGCTCACCTTCGCTTACGGAGAATCCCTGTGGATGGAGCTTCTTCTTGATAGTTCTGTCTTTTCCGCCGTCTACCATAGATACCACAGGAGCATATTCCAATGAGCCGAAGAATGTATTGATTTTTTCGCGCGTCAATTCAGGTAATTGCCTCACCACTCCTTTCGAGTCTCTGTACTCCGGAGCGCAGTGAGAATGATACCATAGTTGCAGGTCGGTTGTGGCTTCGTCATATTTATCCAGCATCACTTTCGCTTCGGCTCTTACCAAGAGGGTTTCATCGGCGGTGAACGGAACCGTTACTATATGTGCATATCCGGCCTCTTCCCAAAACTCATCGGCTTTCGGGAATCTTATGCCTTCTCCAAAGGAATAAAGCTTTCTGGCCCAATAGAGAAACTGTTTGGAGCCTGATGTTCCCCAAGGGCCTAAAGCCCAATAAAGCTCATTGCTCATTATGTCTCTGTGATAAGGGTATCTGGAAACTCTTCTTGCAGATGTGGAATAAATGGGTTGAATGAAGAAGTTGGCAGGTTCGCTTGCCTGAACATATTTTCTACTGATGTCAAAGGCTCCTAAAGGCAAATATTGCTCGAAGTTTCTCAGTAAAGCCGCCGGAGACGTTCCCAAAGCCTTGTCGGCATATTGGATTGCCCTCTGATAATTCGATTTATCCGCTTGGGTATGGAAAAGGTTGAACCGGGCTGCAAAGGCATACGCTGCTTTTTGATTGAAATGGTACTTAGGCACAGAGTAAATGGCATCGTCTATGTCCGGCAGCGCTGCTTCGATGTCTTTATGAATGTTGTCATAAAGTTCCTTCATGGAGCCTCGTTTATAGTTGACTAAAACTTGTGTCTCTGGCTTTGAAGCATAAGGCAATCCGAAGTCTTTGTCTGCTGTCTCCTTATTATAAGCTTTGCAGAACAGAGTGGAGAGTACATAGTGTCCATAAGCCCTGCACATCAATGCTTCGGCGCGTTGGGCTTTTAGCTTATCCGGTTCCGGATAGTTTTCAATGGCTTCCAATGCTTGATTGGCATTGGCTATGGCAGAATAATGAGCTTGCCAGATATAGCGTGGGTCATCGTTACCTGTCCCGGTGATATCTTTCCATAAGTAAGCTTCTTCAGGAATCAAACTGCTGCTATAATTATGTCCTAAATCGAGCACATTGTCCGATGCATATTGCATAATCATTTTAGGACTTTTATTGGGATAAGCAGAGGTTATCAGAGCCGTGATTTTCTCTTCCGTATTGAGTTCTGCCCTATTATCGGGTATCGTATCCAAAAAGCTGTCGCATGCGGAAAACATAGACAGTAATCCGGCCAACAAAATGGGATTATATAGTTTTTTCATATTGTTTTTTTTAATGTTCAAGAATTTAAATACCAACTCTCAGAGTCAATGTAAACTGGCGTGGAACCGGAATAGCTACACCGCCGGTGTTGAAGAATTCTGGGTCTTGACCGTTCAGTTTCTTGTCTGCATAAATCAAGAACAGGTTGGTGGCCTGAAGCTTCAGGCTCAAAGAAGATACTTTTGCGGGTGCAATCCACTTTTTGGGAAAATCATAAGACAATGAGATTTCTTTCATGCGGATAAAATCTCCTTTGGCCACACGCACATCAGAGAGGTTGTAGGCATTGTATCCCCTATATAGATTGGTATATTGACTCCGTAGGCGTCTGTCAGGAATCACCGGCACATGAGTGATGTTTTCGTCACCTGCTTTTGTCCAGCGGTTTTTAAACTCGCGTGGCATAGCATCCAAATCTGAATACCAACTGCTGAAAGCCCTGTCCAGACGGATGACGTTTCCGAATGAATAAGTAAGGAAGACATTAAGCTTGAAGCGCTTATAGCTGAATACGTTGGCCAAACTGCCGGTAATCGTAGGATCGGTAGGACCCTCGTAAATCAAGTGTTTCATGTCGCGCGATTGAAACCAGACGTCTTGGACGGTTTTTTCACCTTTCTCGTTGATTACAGTAGGTAAGCCTTGCTTATTCAAACCGTCGAACTTGAGTGAGAAGAGCGAGCGTACAGGATAGCCTTCCATAGTGAAACCGGAACCTGTCAGCATGGAAATGATGCTGCGGTTATTGTTTAATTGCGTAACCGTGTTCTTTGTTTTCGAGAAAATAAAGTCGGTAGACCATTGGAAACTCTTGGTTCGGATGTTTCTGGTGGACAATGTGAATTCGATGCCATGGCTGCGCATGCTGGCCACATTGGCATATTTGGTAATTACTCCACCAACACCGGGTGTATTAATCGGGCCGATCAAGTCGAAGTTATTGCGGCGATACCAGTCTATTTCCAAGTTGATTCGGTTTTTCAAGAATCCGATTTCCGCACCGATGTTGAGTTCATGTTTCTTTTCGTATGTCAGTTCGCTGTTCTCCAAATAATCTATGTCAAGAGCAGACTCTTTGACGCTGGTGAAAGGACGCCAAGGGTTGGTACTTTTTATTATGACGCTTGAGTTGGATACACTGGCCGGGCCTCGATCGGCCGTCAGCGAATAGGATGCTTTCAATGTAAGATTGGAGAGTGCGGGAGAGAGTTTGTCGAACCAGTTTTCTTCGTGCATATTCCACGCTCCCGAAATGTTCCATGTGGGCAACCAACGGGCCGAGCGGCTCTTTCCTAATTTGTTAGAACCTTCGTATCTTACCGTTCCGTTGATGGTGTATCGTCTTTTATAAGAGTAAGTGGCTGTTCCGAAGAAGGAAGCGTCACGCGAACGGGTTTCCCTGACATAGAAGTAATCCTCGTTTTTTTCTGCCGCTTGTTTGAAGTAGCGGTAGTCGATGGAGGGAAGCATTCCCATGCCATATTGCAACCCCACTCCATCAAATCCGGAGCGCAGACGCTCTAATGAGTTTACTTCTATACCTCCAAACAAGTTTACGATATGTTTGTCATCCAAGAAGGCATCGTTGTAACTGGCTGTGGCACGAAAATCCCAACTGCTCATTGTATATTTGTTTTCGTAATAGAAGCCGCCTTTGGGCAATACCGAGATAGGCAATGAATTGGTTACATCGGGATCGGTGTACAAGAATTTGTTATACTCTCTGATAGTGGCATCTCCCATAGCCCTATAAGCCATTGCTTGATTTGAATATTCCGTAATCCGATGCGTATTGGTAGAGATCGAATACTTGTAAGCTCCCAGCGCCGACAACTCTATTTTCGGCGTGGGCTTGTATTTCAATTCTCCTTGAAAGCGCAGGTCAATGGAGTTGAGGGTGATATTATTGTTCTCCAATTCGTGAATGATGTTGAATGGAGAATAATTTCGGATATAAAACTCGTCGGAAGCCAATGTGCGTGAAGTGTTCAGTGCAAACGAGTAGGGGTTGATGTCGAATTCGCGGGAAACGGTACCTGCTACCACGTCGGTGCGTGAACTCAGCGTACCCGGTGCCTGTTGCTTACGATAAGCAGAATTGGCTATCAGATTCAGAGAAACCTTTTTGGAAAGATTATATAAGGCATTGATGTTACCCGTGTATCGTTGTACTTTGTTTTGTATGGTCCATCCCGGATCGTTCATGATACTCAGCGATGTATAATATGAGGCTTTGTCGGTTCCTGTGGAAAAGCTGATGGCATGATTTTGCGAGATAGAGTTGTTGAATAAGAGCTTAAACCAGTCGGTGTTTCTATATTCCGCCTGTTGCAAATACGCAATGCGCGCCTCATCAGTGTTTGGCAATCCGAATCCGGTTTTCGGAGAGTAGCTGTTTATTAAATGATACATTTTGCCATATACTCCACTATCGGATGCACGGAACACATTGGCGAAACCAAGTAGCCCGTTATTGTCAAGTTCTCTCAAGACGCTCATTTGTTCTTGCGAGTTCATAATGTTGTAATCACGATAGTTGGGGCGCAAGCGCATGGAGATTTCTCCTGTATAGCTTATCTTATTGGTTCCTGATTTTCCTTTTTTGGTGGTGATAACAATCACTCCTGCCATGGCTTTGGCGCCATATATGGAAGTGGCCGAACCGTCTTTCAGTATTTGAAAACTTTCAATGTCATCTGCATTCAATCCTGAAATGGCCGAACTAATCAATGTCAGTGCATCTCCTGAAGAGAGATCATCGGCTCCTACATCGGCTACCCCGTCCATAATTACCCCGTCTACTACCCAAAGCGGTTTAGAACTTCCGTAGATGGAGGTGGCACCACGTACGCGTATTTTGGGTGCCGTGCCGAATGTTCCGGATACATTTTGTACAGATACACCTGCTGCACGTCCCTCGAGAGCACGGCTTATATCAGGAATACCATCCATTTTCACATTGTCGGCACTTAATTTCGATGTGGCTCCGGTAAATAAACGCTTGTCCATCTTTTGCATACCAGTAACCACAACTTCATCCAACACCTCACTGGCTGATTGTAAGACTATCTTGATAGGAGAGGTGGATGCTTTGACTTCTTGAGTTTTCATTCCTACAAAAGAGATGATCAAGACGGATTTGGGTGACGTGGAGATGGTAAATTTACCTTCAACATTCGTTATGGAGCCTGTGGAAGAGTCTCCTTTTACTCGAACAGTAGCTCCGATCACCGCTTCTCCCTGTTCATCTACTACAACTCCCGTTATACGGTTTTGAGCGTAGCATCCTATTCCTAAAAAGAATAAGGCACAAAACAATAATAAGATTTTGTTTTTCATGATTTTGTTTTTTAGTGTTCTGCAAATATAATTGGCTATTTTTATATTTCCTGCCTTATATGTGTTAAAATATGTAATATATGCTTATGAACTGTATAGGAATGCTCCGTAAAGTGCTGATATGGGTGTTTATCATCTTGCGAAGCAGGCTGCCGATAAGCAAAGGAAAGGTAATGAAGATGTAAGTTTGCAATCTTTGCGAGCGAAATCATTCTTAAGCTTTACCGGTGTCTGCCTTTACAGGGGGCAAATCTCATGATTCGATTGGACAAAGGGGGAAATATAGTAATTGTTTATTTTATTAACTCTCTCCTTGGCAAGGTCTCCGAAGAACGGCATACCCCCGTCAGAACATCTTCTGAGAAGGGGTAGGATCAGTATACGACTGATGTATCTTCAGTATACGACTGATCCTACATCAGTATAGGACTGATATACCCTCAATATAGGACTGTATCTCTTTCGTCTTTATTCTCGATTTCTTAAGAGCCCCTTTTGGTGATATTTTTTACGAGAAACAATGATTGCCGGAGTTCGACGGCTGATTGATTCTTAGCGTTTTTATTTCGGTTCGGGTATGTCCGGATTGCTGTTCCAGGCTCATTTTATCGCTTCGTCCGCCAGTATGGGATGCGGGGGGCGGTTTCGTATTACATACGGCAGGAGGGATACCTGCAAGACTATCTGTCCGGCAGGAGGCTTATCGGAGGCGGTTTCTGCAGCAAACCGGTTTTCTTTATTCGTGGGCATGTTTGTGCTCTCCCAATATTCTGTGGGGTAGCGTTCCGTGGCCCAGCAGCTCTATCGGACAGTTGAAGTTCCGCTCCAGCCACTCTCCCGTGATGCCGGTATCGGGATGGTAATCCAGCGTCTCGTTGACGCAGGCGATGGATTTGACCTGTTGCAGCACAGTGCCGATGTCGTGGCTGACGAGGATAATGGCACACTCTTTATTGATTTCCGCCAGCAATTCGTAGAGGCGGGCCTCGAAACGCTTGTCGATGTATGTGCTCGGCTCGTCGAGAATGACGACTTGAGGGTCGGAGATGATGGCACGTCCCAACAAGGCACGCTGCAACTGTCCGCCGCTCAGCGCACCGATGGCGCGTTGCTCCATCCCTTCCAACCCCATGCGTGCTATTACATCGCGGGCTTTTTCTCGATGGCGGGAACTGAAACGGGAAATGAGCGTTTTTTTGCTGCTTAGTCCCGATAAAATGACTTCCTCCACCGTGATAGGGAACTTACGGTCTATGCTGTTATACTGCGGAAGATAGCCGATGGTTAGCGGTAAGCGATGAGTGTTTAGCGGTGAGTGCCGAGTGATTGTCTGCTTACCGCTCGTCGCTAACCGCTCACCGTTATATAAAATTTCTCCGGAAATTGGCTTTAACAATCCCAGGATACATTTGATCAGGGTTGTTTTTCCTCCGCCGTTAGGGCCGATTATACCCAGAAAGTCGCGCTCGTGAACGGTCAGGTTCACGTTGCGCAATACGATGTGCTCGTCATATCCGGCATAGAGGTTCTTTATCTCAATCATACGTTTTGTGATCTTTCTAATCGTTCTTAATGCAAATGACACCGCATTTCTTTATTCAAGCTATGTGTGTTACTATCTGCTTCCGGGAAAACGCTTTATTCAGGCATATTGTTTACTCTTGGGGTGTTTGGGTCGGGTTGGACGATAGATTCTTCGCCACATTCAGCATCTCTTCCTCCCAATCGTAGGACAGGGGATTGATGTTTACCACCTGTGTTCCTGTCTGTCGGGCTATTAGCTCGGCATTGCGGCGGTCGAACTCCGGTTGTACGAAGATGACACGTACTTTTTCGGCCTTGCAGGTCTTCATCAGCTCTTTTAAGTGAGCGGGCGAAGGCTCTTTGCCGCCTGCTTCGATGGGGATTTGGTGCAGGTCGTAGTCGCGGGCAAAGTATGACAATGCAGGATGGTAAATCATAAAAGCACGGTCGGCGTTGCCGGCAGAAAGCATTTGGCAGATGAGGTTGTCCGTATGCTTTATTTTCCGGATAAGCTCCTGATAACGCTTCATATAAAACGCTTCGTTATGCTTGTCAAGGGTGCAGAGGGCGTGCAGGATGTTTCCCGCAATGATTTGGGCATTGGTGGCGGAGCTCCAGATATGAGGCTCTATGCCTGAAGCATGGGCATGGTCTGTGTGTCTATGGTTGTCGCCCTCTTCGTGATGATGCGCATGGCTATCGTCCGAAATAAGCTCCACGCCTTTGGACATGTCATAAAACTGCAAGTGCGGAGCATTGTCCGTGAGTTTCTCTATCCATGCCAACTCAAAACCGATGTATCCGATGCGGAAGTAAGCTTTACTCTTGGCAAGGTCTACGAGTTGTCCCGGAGTAGGGTCGTAGGTCTCCGGACTCATTCCTTTGGGCACCATGCTGACAACGGTAAACTTATCACCGGCAATGGCTTCGGTGAAATATCGCAAAGGTTCGATAGTGACGGTAATAACAGTCTTGCCGTCGTTTTTCTCCGTTTGTCGGTTTGCCTGCTTGCAAGAAACGAGCAGAACGGCTATGAGGAATAATGCATAAACTTTTTTCATTTGGCAGAGTATTTTTATTTGTTGTTAGTTGGTTAGCGATGGTTGGAAAACAGTGGTTAGTGATAAGTGCTTAACGATTGGCAAGGCGTTGACGGGGCATGCTAATCACTGATCACCCACCGCTGACCGCTATTTTCCTTCCTCTCAGTATTTCTCGTTTTCCGCCGGGAGGACCCGGAAGACGTTCTACCTCGAACCCTATGCCTTGCAGCATGCGGCGTATCACTCCTTTGGAGCAGTAAGTTGTCAGTATGCCGTTGTCATTCATCACGGCATACAGACTGCGGAATATCTCTTCTTTCCACATCTCCGGTTGCTTTTCGGGAGCAAAAGCGTCAAAGTAAACGAGGTCGTATTTTAGCGATAACCGCTCATCACTGACAACTAACCACCCTCCGCTAACCACGTTTTCCTGTATTTTGAGCAGGGTGAAGTAGGGCGTGATGTTTACTTCTTCTTCCCACGGTGCTTGGTGCAGCATCTTGAACAGCGGGTGCTCGCTATATTTTAACGCATCCACTTCCTGCCATGCAAGCGGATAAAGCTCGATGCCGGTGTAGTGTATGTGTCGTTTTTCTTTCTCGGCAGTCTCCAAAGTGAGCAGCGCATTCAGTCCCGTGCCGAAGCCTATCTCCAGCACACGGGGGTGCAAAGCGGTCGAAGCCTTCAGCCCCATGTCGATAAAGATGTGCTGAGACTCGGTGCGTGCTCCCTTCACCGAATGGTAATGCTCATTCAGTTGGGGTACAAACAGCGTTGCACTTCCGTCTTCTGTCTTTTCAATCACACGTTTCATTTTCCTCTACCGTTTATTGTTTGTTTCTCAGTCACCCGCTTTGTTCCTCCCCTCTTTTCCAACCATCCGCATTTTCCTCCATCCGCCTTATCCTATCATCGAAATCGCTCCTTGCAGCGCCCATAGCATCACGACGTATCGTGCCAGTTTTCCTGCAAACATGGAAGTGGCAGTCAGCGCAAGGTTGCTGCGCATAAAGCCCAGCGCAATGGCTATTGCTTCACCCACAAAAGGCAGAAAAGCGAAGAAAGCCATCAGTGCACCTTTTCCTTGCAGGGAATGCTGCATCTTGTCTATCTTCTCTTTCTTCACCTTGAAGTATTTCTCAATCCAGTCTATCCGTCCCAGATGTCCCATGTAGTAGCACGTCAGGCCTCCTATCGTGTTGCCCAGCGTGGCTGCAAGGATGCAGAGTGCGGGGCTTAGCCCCACTTTGACCAATGCCACCATCACCACCTCCGAACTGAATGGCAGGATGCTGCCCGCCAGCAAAGCGGAGAAGAACAAACCGGGGTAACCCCAGTCTATCAATAGCTGCACGAGTGTCTCTATAAAAGCGTCCATATATTGAATCCGAATAGAACGAACAGCCCGGCAAGGGCACAGATAAAGAAAAGGTTGGAACTGCGGCTATTGGTAAGCACAAACAAATGTCCCGCCAGGATGCTGACCCCGATAAGCAGGAACGACATCAGATGAATGGTTAAAGCCGGTTGCAGTCCGATACAGACAAAGATGCAGAAGTTCAGCAGGATGAGGAATTGCAGGTAGCTTCGTGTGCGTATCTTGTCCTCGTAGCCGGTCACCAGACAATGTGCCGAACTCACGATGAACAGGATAAGGAGATATCCGAGGGTGGCTTGCTCCCACGGCGCGAAATCGAACCCGACAGGTGAGAAAGACGCCAATTCCCGGAAGGGATGGTAGAATGTCTCCATTTGTCCGTAGTAGAAAGCATGTCCCAATAAAAACCAGTAGGGTACACTCCATCCTATTAATGAGGCAAGAAAGCTTTTGGGATGAAGCGATTGGAAGTTGTAGGCTCCTATCCAGAAGATGGGGATGAACAGCATGGTTTGCGGCAGCAGCAGGCTGCCCAGCCCGATGAATGCAAAGGCATGGAAAAGACTACTCATGGGACGTGCCTGCTGATAGCTCCTGAACAGGAAGTACAATGCCACGAGGAATGCGGCGGCGGCCAAGTCTCCGGCATACAGTGTATGAATGCAGGGACAGACGGATATCAGCAGGATATAGACGGAGGTTTGTACCGATGCCCGCATGCGGATAAGGGCGAACGTATTGTTGAGCTGTATCAGGAAATAACCGATGACGGCATACAGGACAAAACCTGCGAGACGATTGGCCCAAGCGGGGATGCATAAGTCGCAAAACGTCTGCCAGAGCGGATATTCGTTTGAGTGCACTTGCAAGTCGGGCAACAGAACACCTGACAGTAACCAGCAGGCCACCGATATCAGGATGGCGGCAGGCAACGTCAGTCGTCCTGCCGTTATCCGGCTCTGGAATCGTTTGGTTCTGTACATACCGCAAATTGCTTTTATAAGTCGAAGCCGATGTCGCGGCGGAAGTATTTCTTTTCGAAGTCTATCCTGTCGGCCACTTTATAGCTCTTGGCAAGCGCTTCTTCTTTCGTATCTCCATAGGAGCATACGGCAATCACACGTCCGCCGTTGGTCACCGTCTGTCCGTCTTTCATGGCTGTACCGGCATGGAACAGGATGCTGTCGGTTTGTGCAGCCTGCTCTAATCCGCTCATCACTTTGCCCTTTTCGTAGGCTTCGGGATAGCCGCCGCTTACCAGCATGACGCAAGCTGCCGTGCGCGGGTCGAACTCCAATGTACGGCGGTCGAGGTCTCCTTGTGCAACTCCTTCCAGCAACTCTACAAAGTCGCTCTTGATGCGCAACATGACGCTTTCTGTTTCGGGGTCGCCCATGCGCACGTTGTATTCGATGACCATCGGTTCGCCTTTCACGTTAATCAATCCCAAGAAGATGAAGCCCTGATATCGGATTCCTTCTTCCTGCAATCCGTTCACCGTGGGTTCGATGATGCGGGTGCGCACCTTCTCCATGAACACTTCGTCGGCAAAAGGAACGGGTGTCACACTGCCCATGCCGCCTGTGTTGAGGCCTTTGTCGCCTTCGCCGATGCGCTTGTAGTCTTTGGCCACGGGCAACACTTTATAGTGCCGGCCGTCGGTCATTACAAACACCGAGCACTCTATGCCGCTGAGAAACTCCTCGATGACTACCGTGGTGCTGGCATCGCCGAACATACCGCCCAACATCTCTTTCAGTTCGCTCTTCGCCTCTTCCAATGTGGGCAGAATCAGTACTCCTTTGCCGGCGCACAAGCCGTCGGCTTTCAGCACATAGGGAGCTTCCAGCGTTTCAAGGAAATCGAGCCCTTCTTGCAGGGTGGCAGACGTAACGCTTTTGTAGCGGGCGGTAGGTATGTTGTGGCGCACCATGAACTTTTTGGCAAAATCCTTGCTTCCTTCCAGCATGGCTCCTTTGGCTGTGGGGCCGATGACGGCGATATGGGAGGTGGCGGCATCGGCTTTGAAGTAGTCGAAGATGCCTTGCACCAACGGGTCTTCGGGTCCTACCACAATCATGTCGATTCCTTTCTCAAGAGCAAAGGCCTTGAGTGCGGGGAAGTCGGTGGCTTTCATGTTCACATTCTCGCCTGCTGCGTTTGTTCCGGCATTGCCGGGGGCAATATATAGTTTCTCTACTCTGGCGCTTTGGGCAATCTTCCATGCCAAAGCGTGTTCGCGGCCGCCTGAGCCTAACAATAATATCTTCATGGTTGCTGTTATATATGGTGTTATCGTTTATTTTAGTTCGATATAAAAGGCTGTCTGAAATGACTGCCGTTAGTCGTTGCTACTGACTGCCGTTAGTCGTCACTGCTGACTAACGTTAGTCGTAGCGATGACTCCTGCGTTTCGTTTCACAGACTGCCGGAAGGGTTTTGCAACGCCCTTCTGTATCAGAGATAATCCTCAAAATACCTTGTTATCTTTTCGTGCAGATGCACGCGGTCGCGTCCCAGCACGTTGTGCTTGTGGCCGGGGTAGATGAACAAGTCCGGATAGGTGCGGGCATCCACGCAAGCTTTCATGAACGAGAGCGTATGCTGGGGCACGCAGGTGTCGTCGTGGTCGTCGTGGATGATGAGCAGACGCCCCTTCAGGTTGCCGGCAAGGTTCTTCAGGTTGGTGGCCTTGTAACCGTCGGGATTGCTTTGCGGGGTATCCATATATCGTTCGCCGTACATCACTTCGTAATATTGCCAGTCGATGACCGGACCACCGGCTACGCCTACCTTGAAGATTTCGGGATGGCGCAGCATCAGGGCGGTTGTCATGTGTCCGCCGAAGCTCCAGCCGTGCACGCCGATGCGATTGCCGTCCACGTAGGGCAGGCTTTGCAGGAATTCGGCTCCTTTCACTTGATCTTTGCACTCTTCGATGCCCAATTGGCGGAAGGTGGCATTCTCGAACTCCAGTCCCCGGTTGCTGCTGCCCCGGTTGTCGAGCGAGAAGAGGATGTAGCCTTTGTTTGCCATGTAGAGATCCCAGCCGCGAGCGTCGTTCATCCAGCCGTTGCTTATCATCTGGGCATGCGGACCGCCATATACGTAGACGATGGCGGGGTATTTCCTGTTCGGGTCGAAGTCGGCAGGTTTCACGATGCGATAGTAGAGGTCGGTTGTGCCGTCGGCGGCTTTGATGGTTCCCGTCTCTATGCTTGGCATGTCGAAACCTTCGTATGGGCTCGAAGCCGTCAGCAGGTTGGCAAGCTGCTTGCCGTTCCGGGTGGCTGTCAGATGGATGGAGCGCGGCACATCGGGTGTGGAATAACTGTCGATGAGGTAGCTGCCCGATGCGGAGAGCCGGGGGCGGTGCACGCCTTCGCCGTTATCCAGACGTGTGATTTGGCCGTTGCTTACGTTTACCTTATATATATTGCTTTGCAAGGGCGACTCTTTGGTGGCGGTGAAGATGATTTCCTTCTTCTTGACATTGAAGCCGAGCACGTCTTTCACTATCCAGTTGCCGGAGGTGAGTTGCATGCCGGCTGCTTCTTTCGGGCTCTTGCCTTTGCCGACGGCTTTTATCAGGCTCCACATCTTTTCCATGCTTTCCGCAGTGAGGGGTTGGGGGTGCGAGGCGAGCTTGCCGAGGTCGTACAGATAAAGGTGGTCGTATCCGCTGCGTTGGCTGCGGTAGATGAATTTCGTGTCGTCCCACGGCAGGAAGAGGATGGGGTTCTGTGGTTCCACGTATTTGGGATGCGTCTCTTCTATCAGCACTCGCACGAGTTCGCCTGTCTCTGCATCGTATTGGCAGAGTTTGGAGTGGTTCTGGTCGCGGTTCAATTCTATCAGGAAGAGGCTGCGGCCGTTCGGTGCCCATGCGATATTGGTGAAATAACGGTCGGTGGGGTCGCCGGTGTTGAGGTAGACGGTCTGTTCGGTAGCGGGGTTGTAAATGCCCACCTGCACCTTATGGCTGGTCATGCCCGCCATTGGATAGCGGATGTCGTTCAGTTCACCCACGCGTGCGGTGATGTCTACCAACGGATATTCCGTCACCATGCGTTCGTCCATGCGATAGAAGGCGAGGAGATCGCCGGCAGGACTCCAGAAAGTACCTTTCGAGATGCCGAACTCGTTGCGGTGCACGCTTTGCCCGCATACCACGCCGAGAGGTTCGTCGGTGATACGGCGGCCGTTGACGTAGAGGTTGTTCTTTACGGTGTAGGCCAGATTCCGGCTTTCGGTGCTCAGGTCGTAGTTGGCGGCGGGTTCTTTCGGCAGATTGTCTTTATAGGTCAGTTGACCTGTCTGCCAGTTGTATACGGCATACTTCTGGGCCAGAGGGAGCAGCAGCTCTTTCTTTTCAGCCCACGGCAGGCTGACGCTGTAAAGATGCGACAGTTCTTTCAGCCCGGCCTCTTTCAAGGCGCGGTTTACCGTTTCGCGGGTGACGAGCACGGTTTCCTTACCGCTTTGGAGGTCGATGGTTTTCAGGTCGTCCATATCGGGCTTGATGCAGACATCGCCCCACCATTGCAGCCCGTAGAGGTTCTTGGTGTAGCGGTAGGTTTCCCCGCCGGGGATGAGGTCTTCCAGTGTGGGGCGTTTCAGTGTCTCGGCATTTCGTTCTTGTGCCATGATGTGGGTTTCGCTTGGGGCAGACATTGCAAACAGCAGTGCCAGCATGCCCTCGGTTATTGTTTTTTTATTCATGAGTATGGTTGGTTTAAGGGGCTAAGATTCTTCTTAATCGTTATTCCTTTCTTCCTTTCTTCCTTTCTGAATCCTTTAACGGCTACTCTGCCAAGCGAGGCGCTTCTTACTTGCACCACCGCACTGAGTTTGGCAAAGGCCGAGAAGAGTTCATCGAACTGTTTCTCGTAATTGTCTCTGTCTGAAGACACGTCTTCCTCCAGATATTCTATTCTCTTTCGTAACTCTTCCAGTTCTTGCTTGGGTGCATGCGAAAGAAGATATTGCCGCATGCGGACGAAAGCACGCATGATGTTGATATTGACTTCGATGGCCTGAGGACTGCGCAGAAGGCCGGAAAGCATGGCTACTCCCTGTTCGGTAAAGGCGAGAGGGGCGTAGCGTGTACCGCCCCAACTTGAGGTCACAAATTGTGACCTCAAGTTGGTCATCAGCCATTTTACTTCCTCGTCAGTGAGTTGAAACATAAAATCCTGAGGAAACCGTTCGCTATTTCGGCGTACAGCTTGATTCAAACGTTTTGTCTCCACTCCATACATCTCAGCCAAATCAAAGTCCAGCATCACTTTCTGTCCTCTGATTTCATGTATCTTGTTTTCTATGATAATCAAATCATTCATTGCGATAGCTTTATGTTTCCGATACATCTACCGGTCGCAATTTGTGACCGGTTCGTAAAGGCGGGCTATTCCCCTTGCTTCTTCTCCCGTCTCTTCCTTTCCGGGTAAGACTCTCCCGACCGCGGTTTGCGTTCCGTGCGGAACTCCCTCTTCTCGCGTGGCTTGAACTCAGGCTTCTCTCTGTCGTTGAACTCTCTGCGTTCTCTTGGACGAAACTCTCGTTTCTCTCCGCCTTTGAACTCCCGACGTTCTCTTGGGCGGAACTCCCGTTTTTCGTCACGGAAGTCTCTCTTTTCGCGGGGACGGAATTCCCGCTTCTCTCCATCTCTGGACTCACGGTGTTCTCTGGTGCGGAATTCCCACCTTTCACCCTCTTTGAACCGACGCTTCTCGTCCGATTCCTCCGGTCCGGATTCCTTGTTCAACCCTTCTCCGCTTTCACGGAACTCCTTGTACTTCCCGTCGAAGATTTCGTATTGACGGAATTGGCACTCCAGCGCACCGTTGAACAAGGGCGTCTTTGTGGTGGCTTTCAGACCGATTTGGTCGAAACACTCATCCCGGTAGGAGAGCACCCATGCCGTATTACCGGTGAAGGCATGTTTCAGCCGTTCGCCTATCATGGAGTAAAGGCCCAGCAGATCGTTTGTGGATATGCGTTCGCCATAAGGAGGGTTGGTGATGATGATAGACTTCTCGGCGGGCTGCTCGAACTGCTGGAAGGGTTGCAGCTTCAGCACCACGTCCTTGCTGACGCCGGCGGCCTTTACGTTGCGCATGGCTATCTCGTTTGCTTTCGGATTGTTGTCGTAGCCGTAAATCTTATGAGCGAACTCACGCTCCTGACTGTCGTCGTTGTAGAGGGTGTCGAACAGTTCTTGGTCGAAGTCCACCCACTTCTCGAAAGCGAATTCCTTGCGGAATACACCCGGAGCGATGTTGCGGGCGATGAGAGCCGCCTCGATGGGTATGGTGCCCGAACCGCACATGGGGTCTATCAGGTCGCATTCGCCTCTCCAGCCGGTCATCAGTATCATTCCTGCGGCCAGCACTTCGTTGAGCGGAGCTTCCACAGCTTCCTGACGGTAGCCCCGTCGGTGGAGCGATTCGCCGCTGGAATCGAGCGAGAGTGTGCAGTGGGTTTCGGCGATGTGGATGTTGAGCAGTACGTCGGGATTGTTGACGCGTACGCCGGGACGTTCGCCCGTCTTCTCGCGGAAGTAGTCCACAATGGCATCCTTCACCTTGTAAGCTACGAACTTTGAGTGACGGAACTCTTCGCTGAAGACGGTGGGTTCTACGGCAAAGGTTTTGTTCGTGTCCAGATACTCTTCCCAACGGATGGTTTTTATCTGTTCGTAGACCTCGTCGGCGTCTTTGGCCTCGAAGTGCTTGATGGGTTTCAGGATTCGGATGGCTGTGCGCAGGCAGAAGTTTGCTTTGTACATCATCTCTTTGTCACCGCTGAAGGACACCATGCGACGGCCTATCTCGATGTCGTTGGCTCCCAGTGCAGTGAGTTCTTGCGCCAGCACTTCTTCCAGTCCCTGAAAGGTTTTGGCAATCATTTCAAAAGATTGTTCGCTCATTTATTTTCTTTACTATTTTGAGTATTCTTTGATTCTTGGTTTCGGCCTCTCGGTTCTGTGCTCCGTGGTCTGCGGCTCACTTATCTTCGGGCTTTTGTCTGTACGATTCTTGTTCCGGCCGGCACATCTTCGGTCACCCAGATATTGCCGCCCACGGTAGCACCTTTCCCGATGGTGATGCGCCCCAATATGGTAGCGTTGGAGTAGATAATGACATTGTCCTCCAGGATGGGGTGACGGGGAATGCCCTTGATGGGTTTGCCGTCTTCATCGAGCGGGAAGCTCTTGGCACCGAGCGTCACGCCCTGATACAGCTTCACATTGTTCCCTATGATGCAGGTTTCACCGATGACGACACCTGTGCCGTGGTCGATAGTGAAATAACGTCCTATTTCGGCTCCCGGATGGATGTCGATGCCGGTTTCGCTGTGCGCCATTTCGGTGATGATGCGTGGAATCAGAGGGACACCTTGCTTGAGCAGTTCGTGTGCGATGCGATAGTTACTGATGGCACGGATGGCCGGATAACAGCTGATGACCTCGCCGAACGAGTGGGCGGCGGGGTCGCCGTTGTAGGCGGCTTCCACATCTGTGGCAAGTATACGTCTCATCTCCGGCAGGCGGCTGATGAATTTGGCGGCCAGCAGGGTAGCTTCTTCGCGTTGCATCTCGGTACAGCAACTGCATTCGCCACCGTCGCCGGCAAAGCAGAGGCCGGCAAGAATCTGTCCGGTCAGCAGGTCGAACAGACGTTCTACGTTGACGCCGATGTGGTAGGTCACCGTGCGGCTGTTTACCGTTGAGTTTCCAAAATATCCGGGAAAGATGATGGCTCGTGCCAATTCTATGATATCGCGCAGGATTTTCGCCGAAGGCAGTGGATTGCCGTCCGTATGCTGTTGGAACAGTCCTTTGTATGACTCGCTTTCCGATAGCTCGTCGACTGCCTGTGTCAGAATGTGAGTAAAATTGAGTGGACTCATTACGTGATATCCTTAAGTTTAAAAGTGGCAACAAAGATATGAAATACTCGTTAAATATCCTACATATCCCTCATTTATAGTATGTATTTACCATATTTGTGGTATTTCGGGTGGAGCTGTTTCACACTATTTTTGTCGTATAAAAAATAATATCCTCTCGCCTTCTCCCGAAAAGGAAGAAAAAAGACAGCCGGGTTCAAGCACAAGCCTGTATCTTTTCCCGAGGAAGCGAGACATTAAAAAGGAAAAAATATGAAGAAAGTAGCGCAACGCCTCACCGATTTGGTAGGTAACACTCCCTTGCTGGAGCTGAATAATTACAATCGCAACAAAAACTTGAAGGCCGATATCATCGCCAAGTTGGAGTACTTTAATCCCGCAGGCAGCGTAAAAGATCGCGTGGCGCTTGCCATGATCGAAGATGCCGAGACAAGAGGCTTGCTGAAGCCGGGAGCCACCCTCATCGAACCCACCAGTGGCAATACCGGTGTAGGGCTGGCTTTCGTGGCTGCCGCCAAAGGGTATAAGCTGATATTGGCCATGCCCGATACTATGAGTATGGAGCGCCGCAATCTCCTAAAGGCACTTGGTGCCGAATTAGTGTTGACGCCGGGTGCCGAAGGAATGAAGGGTGCCATTGCCCGTGCCGAAGAGTTGAAAGCGGCCACTCCCGGCTCGCTGATTCTCCAGCAGTTCGATAATCCGGCTAACCCTGCGGCGCACGAGCGCACCACGGGGCAGGAAATCTGGCGCGACACGGACGGAAAGGTCGACATCTTCGTTGCCGGTGTGGGAACAGGAGGTACTGTAAGCGGTGTGGGTACAGCCTTGAAAGCGCATAACCCGAAGGTGAAGATTGTGGCCGTTGAACCGGAAGATTCTCCCGTTCTTTCGGGTGGGAAGCCCGGCCCTCATAAGATACAGGGTATCGGTGCGGGATTCGTCCCGAAAAACTACAACGAAGCCGTGATAGATGAAATCGTGCAGGTATCCAACGACGATGCCATCCGCACCGGGCGCGAATTGGCGAAGGACGAAGGCTTGCTGGTGGGTATCTCTTCGGGGGCTGCTATTGCTGCTGCAACCCGCTTGGCGCAGTTGCCCGAAAACGAAGGAAAAACCATCGTGGCCCTGCTGCCCGATACGGGCGAACGCTACCTCTCAACGCTGCTCTATGCGTTCGAGGAATATCCGTTGTAGAGAGGCGTTGGGAATTAGAAATTGGACGTTAGAAATGGGGCTGTAATTCATGCTCGAAAGAAATAACAAAAGCTGCCGCTTCTGCATCCCGAAATATTGGTGTTTGCAGAAGGGCAGCTTTCTATATAAATAGCTGTAAAGCTATGCTGATTACTATTTTAAGACTTTCCGAAAAGCTCTCCTCCGGTATCCTGATGTCAGACGCAGAGTCCCGAAAGGCACTTATTTAAGGCCGAATGCGGCCTTCACCTTGTCTACATAATCCAGTTTCTCCCAAGTGAAGAGTTCCACCTCTACTTCCTTGTCGCCCTCGTAGCGGCTGCGGAAGTGCTTCACCACGGTTTGCGGTTCGCGTCCCATGTGTCCGTAGGCAGCCGTCTCCTGATAGATGGGGTTACGGAGCTTCAGGCGGTCTTCGATGGCCTTCGGGCGGAGGTCGAACAGCTCGTCGATTTTCTTGGCAATCTCACCGTCGCTCATGCCGACGTGGCTGCGGCCGTAAGTATCTACGAAGATGTTGATGGGGCGTGCCACACCTATGGCATACGACACCTGCACCAGCATCTCGTCGGCCACACCGGCGGCCACCAGATTTTTGGCAATGTGGCGTGCCGCGTAAGCCGCGCTGCGGTCTACCTTCGAAGGGTCTTTCCCTGAGAAAGCGCCGCCGCCGTGAGCACCCTTGCCGCCATACGTGTCTACGATAATCTTGCGTCCCGTCAGTCCGGTATCTCCGTGAGGCCCGCCGATGACGAACTTTCCGGTGGGGTTGACGTGATACGTGATGCGGTCGTTGAACAATGCCAGCACCTTTTCGGCACGGATGGAGGCGATGATGCGCGGCATCAGCACTTCGATGACGTCCTTGCGGATGACGGCAAGCATCTCCTCGTCGGCCTTCAGCTGTGCGGCTTCGCTCTCGTCGGCAGGTTGCACAAAGTCGTCGTGCTGCGTAGAAACCACGATGGTGTCTATGCGGACGGGGGTTCCGTTGTCGTCGTACTCTATGGTTACTTGGCTCTTGGCGTCGGGGCGGAGGTAGGTCATCACCTTGCCCTCGCGACGGATGTCGGCCAACACCTGCAAGATGCGGTGCGCAAGGTCGAGCGAGAGCGGCATGTAGTTTTCCGTTTCGTTGGTGGCATAGCCGAACATCATGCCTTGGTCTCCGGCTCCCTGTTCCATGGGGTCTTGCCGTTCCACGCCCCGGTTGATGTCGGGACTTTGCTCGTGAATGGCGCTCAGCACGCCGCACGAGTTACTTTCGAACATATACTCGCCTTTTGTATAGCCGATTTTCTTGATTACTTCGCGTGCGATGAGTTGCAGGTCGACGTACGCTTTGGTTTTCACTTCGCCCGCCAGCACCACCTGTCCGGTAGTGACCAGAGTTTCGCAAGCTACTTTCGAACTGGGGTCATAAGCCAACAGTTTGTCAAGCACAGCGTCCGATATTTGATCGGCCACTTTGTCGGGGTGTCCTTCAGACACCGATTCGGATGTGAATAAATAGCCCATTTCTTCAATGATAATTAATGGTTGATAATTGATGGTTCAATGAGAGGTGGAAGTGGGCAATGAGCAGATGCGTCAGGCAGGAAGCCGTCAGAAAAGGATGTGTTTTTAGCATTTTTTTCTGTGGTTGCAAGCTACTCAAATCTTTCCACATGTCATTTTACGGGCACAAAGATAATGCTTTCTTCTCAAACTCCTCTTTCTGCAAGCGGTATTAACATTCTATAAACAAAGAAGGGGGTTGCCATCTTTCATAAACAGCCAATCGTTTTGGTATACGATGTATCTATTTTCAATAGAAAGTACGTTTTTTTGTCTTTGATAACGATATTACCTGTAGCCGAATAGCCGGATCTGATTATAGGCATTTCTTTCGGCACGGGAAATTGCGCTTCAAGCATATATTTCATTACTCCGTTTTCGGCATTGCCTTTGGACGAAAATTTGGTTATTACAGCCTGCGAAAGGCTGTTCTTCTCTTCCCGCACCTTGCAGGACTATCGGGATAAAGGCATTTTCCCCTACACGCAGATTGCTGGGAAGATACTTTACCGATTGTCTGACCAGCAACGACTTTTGGAGGAGAGTTATGTCAGGCGAAATGGTGTTTGGTGATTTCGTAGAAGATTGTGGGCGACAGAACAACTGGACGGATTCCACGTATGAGAAATTTGCAGCAGTTAAGAATCATTTGACCAACTTTCGTAAAGCACTTACCTTTGAGTTCTTTGACGAGCAAGGTTTGAATGATTATGTTAGTTATCTGCGTAATGTCTTTCTCTTCCAATGCTTCACAGGTTTGCGCTATTCGGATGTATTCAATCTCCGCAGAAGTGATATTAAAGGCGACCATATTGAAGTTACAACGGTTAAGGCTTCCGATAGTTTGATTATCGAACTGAACAATCACAGTAAGGCAATTCTTGATAAGTATAAGGATGTGGTGTTTGAAAATGATAAGGTACTGCCAGTGATTACCAATCAGAAGATGAACGATTATCTTAAAGAATTGGCAGAAATGGCAGGGATTGATGAACCTGTGTGCCAAACTTATTACAAAGGTAATGAGCGCATAGATGAGGTTACGCCTAAATATGTCCTGCTGGGATTTTCAATATTCTTGTAGGTCGACAATGTCTTCGTCAAAATGAAAAACGTTTCTCCACAGTGTTAAAGCTGAATTTATATTCATTTTATTCTGTATGGACAATCCAGTGTCATCGGCTGGGCTTCTCACCTATACGGAGTCAATCAGAACCTAGAAAGCTACGCTCTCCGCTATCGTGCTATCCGTATGGAACTAGGGCAGAGCGAACCGAAGATTGCCGCGCTCGATAGCCTCTTTTCTGCTAAGGACTCGGACGAAGGCATCCGCAAACTTCGCTCTCGCGTCACAAACTTCGAACTGGCAATCCAACACCAAGCCGAGCTACAGCTAAAACAGCAGCGCCTTATGAAAGAACAAGCAGAAATTCAAAAAGTGTTAGTAAAATAAGAGTAATCACCCTCACAGACAACTATCTGTGAGGGCAGTTTAATCTAAAAACTACCAAGTAATTACCTTATCCACAATAGCCTGCTGTTCGCCGGCGGTACGACGTAGGTAGATGCGAGTGGTCTCGATGCTCTCGTGCCCCATCAGGTCTGCCAATAATGCAATATCATTAAAAGCCTCCAAGAAATTCTTGGCATACCGATGGCGGAAGGAATGCGGGTGCATTACCTTAGGGTTGATACCCCATTGTTGAGCAAAGCGCTGCAATTTATGCCTAATGGCACGAGGTGTAATTGGCTTGCCATTTCGATCTAAAAATAAATATCCGAACTTTATATTAGCTCGAACTAACCATGCTTTAGCTTCTATGCAAAGATCGTTCGGAATAAAAATCCGACGAATCTTTCCTCCCTTAGTGTAGAGGTCAATGTAACCCGCTCTCACATGCTCAGTCTTGAATTGTACGAGTTCGCTTACTCTAGCTCCCGTAGCTGCTAGGAAGCGAACGAGGAAATACCATACTTCCTCTTCCTCGGTTTTGAGTTTGCTTTTGAGGTACTGGTAGTCCGCATTACTAATCACATTTTCGAGATAAGTTCTCTGTTGTATTTTGAGAGATTTGAGGCGAAGACGAGGTTTCCCTATGAACTTTAAGTACTTGTTGATAGCTTGGATGCGGAGGTTTACAGTCTTAGGTTTATATCGTTCTATTTGCTCTGCTTTGTAAAGCAAAAGATTTTCCCGATTGAAGCAAGGATACTTCTTCCCAAAGTCTTCCACGGCATAGAGGTAAGCTGTAATTGTATTGTCCGCCAGATCTTCTTTCTTGAGTTGTTGCCTAAATGATGTTACCATATTACTTGATTTTATTTCTAAGTAATATCGCAAAAAAATGCCGATTTACGCTATTATAGGCAACCCACCGTATCAGCTAACTGTAGCAAAGAAAGAGACAGGAAATGGGCAGAAGAGGAGTTCAAATATCTTCCACCTTTTTCAAACACTTGCAGATGGCCTAAACCCTCGTTTCTCGTCGCTTATTTATCCTGCTGGGCGCTGGATACATCGCTCAGGTAAAGGCTTAGCGGATTTTGGATATAAGCAAATCAATGATACTCGGCTTGCTCGCCTGCTCTTCTACCCAGACTCCACAGATATTTTCCAAGATGTAGGTATAGCTGATGGACTCTCTATTGTCTTGAAGGATAAGGAGAAAAAGAAAGGCGGTTTCATCTATATCTATCGCAGAGGAGGAGAAAGCATACAAGTAATGATGCCTAATCCTGGCGAAGTGCTCATGGCTCTTGACCCTATGGCCGAGCAGATCAGCCAAAAGATACAGTCCGTTGTAGGGACTCGCTTTGATTATATCTCGAACTCTGTTTTATCTCAAAAGCTGTTCTCTATAGAGAGCGATTTTGTAGAGCAAAATCCGACCTTGGTACGCCCTTATCATGATGGCGACACGCTAGAGGAAGAGGAGATCAAACTCTTCACCAATGACAAAGCGGGCAAGGCGGGAAGAGCGTGTTGGTATATAGCCCATCACAATGTTTTAAAAACAGGATTGGAAAAGCTAGGACGCTGGAAAGTTGTTGTATCAAGCGCCAATGCTGGAGGCCAAAAGCGTGATAATCAGATAGCAATACTTGATAATCGTTCCGCCTTTGGTCGCTCTCGGGTCGCTCTCAAAACCTTTGAGACAGAGGCAGAGGCGCGCAACTTTTATGCCTATTGCCAAACGAACTTTATTCGCTACGCATTCTTGCTTACGGATGAAGCCTTAACATCCCTAGGCAAACTTGTCCCCGATTTGCTCGACTACACAGACAACAACGGAATTATAGATTACACTCGAGATGTAAATACTCAGTTATATCATTTCTTTGGAATAAATAAGGAGGAGCAAGCCATCATAGAGCAAACGCTGCAAAATAAGTAAGATAGAAGGCTTAGTGCATATATATGACAACTCCCGTATGAATAAAATATTCTTCGCCCATACGGGAATTCTTCGTGGTAGTAGCTACTCCATAGCGCGGACTTTCTCTTCGATGAAGGCGATTTCGCTTTCATCTAGACCGTATTTGCGATAGAGCTGTCGGTCAATATCTGCTTTGCTCTGAGTCCAGTCGATGTCCGAGGCGGGCGAAAAGTCCTGCAGCGGGATTAAACTAAAAACATTCTGATTGACCTGCATTGTCCCATGTCCTAAGAATAAGAGAAAGAGGAAAAAGTCTGTATACATGTAGGTTGAGCAATTACTCATATTTTCTTCCTTATCAAAAGGCCCTATTAGTAAGAATGTCTCAGTACATATTTCATTTGGAAACGACTTAATGTGTTCTGGAGGAATTACCGCGTCAGACGAATATGTTGTGGTAAAAAACAACTTGTAAGACTTCAATGCGTTGTATTTATCTGATATATCAATAGGGGCTATATATCCAACAATACGTTTAGCTCCCCCCTTTTTCCCCTTAACACCAAACACTTTGACAGAGCCTTTGAATGGTTCAAAAGATAACCGTAAGTTGGAGTACTTATCAGGTGTATTAAATAAATCTTTTCTAAGCCCAAAAGGACGTGTTTTAGAAACCAGTGTGGAAAAACGTACGACATCCTGGGTGAAAACTTTCTTCAAGATAGGTAATACTCTAACATCTCGTATTACAAAATCACAAAAAATATTTCGAAGGTGTATAGTCTCTCGAATTGCCTGACCATCCATCGCAACATAGGTGTAATCAATGCCTGATACTTGCTTATTTTGTTCCCACCTAAAGTAACAAATTCCTCCATCATTGTGAGCACTTGGAAAAATAAAACGGTCATTTCTATAATCCTTCATATAAGAAAGTCCGCTATTATTCTTCATAGACTCTAGAAAAGACCGTAATTCTGTTCTTCCTCCAACCATCCATTTTGCGGGCATAATGAGACTCACTATCTTTCCCATTTTGAAAGCAATATCTACAAACCTATGGTATATAGGGGCTGCGGCATCATTAGCTCCAACTCCGCCATCCATCATCTGATACGGTGGGTTGCCTATAATAGCGTCTATCTTCATATTTTCGTCATTGTTTATTTTCCAGAATCGTTTTCCCGAGCGCAGCATATTCACCACACTATCGGGCTGGCTCGTAATGTTCTCAATGAGGTCGGGATAGTACTTAGCATGCATTGCTACATTGCGGAATCCACGCAGGGTACGCATTGTGATGTAGCGTGCCATGGGTGTTTTGCAGACCACGAAGATATTCTCTTCGAGCGTCCTATCCCAGAGCATCAGAGCCGTGGTGCGATTGACTTCTCCATACTTCTCTCTCGTTTCCTCTATCCTAGTACGATAAATGTTGTAGGTGGCATAGAGGGGGTAGAGACCACTCTTGGAGTTGATCTCTAGGATGACGCTCCTAGGGTGAAAGACTTCCGTCGTGATGCCCTGGTGGTCGATATATCTAGGCAGGTCAAGCGGAGCGCTAAAGTCTTCGTTCATAAAGCAGTATCCCCCAAGGCTGTCGCCCAGGTGCATATTGACCACACGCCAAGGCGTAAGCACAGTCTCTTTATCCGGATTGCGGAAGGTGGCGAAGATACTGGTCAGGCGTGCTATACGCTCCTCGATGGTGAACTTGTCTGCCATACGAGCCATCTCGCGAATGCGTTTGCCTGCCTCACGGAAGATGTCGGGGTCATAGTATCGCTTAAACTTATGGAACACTTGTTTGGTCACACCTCGAGGCATAAACTCCTCCCAAGACTGCTCGTCTACGAGATTGGCGAAGTTGTCGATGGTCAGTTCCTTATCCTCGTCTTTCATCTCTGCCCCGTAGAGCATGAGTGGCATACGGATAGAGATACCTCTCAGAATAGAGATAGCCTCCCGACGCTGATCACCCCTAGCCTTGAGTTCGTCCAATCGTTTCTTCTCCTCAGGCGTGAGGTCTTTCTTTTTCTTCTTCTCAAGGCGTTCTTTCTCTTCGTACTGCTCATTGGTAAGCCCTTGGCGATTGATGTCTATGTCGCCCACCTTCGGCATAGCCTTCGTTTTGCCTATGATACCCTTGAGGTTGTCAAATTCCTGTAAGTCTACCTCGGTAAGCTTGAGTAAGTCGTCGTTGTAGAGCGCACCATTCTCAAAACCATCTTGCACAACCTTCTCGATCTGAGCTCGTTTGAGCTGGGCAAGCATCGTCTCTACTTTATATTGCTGCATCTGGCCACCCTCAATAGCAATGATGGGACAGAAGTTGAGGAAATCTCCCAAAAGCTTACGGTCTCCCTCACTTTGCTTACCAGCCTTGTGTGACACTTTTGCAGCCTCGGCAAGGACACGCAGCGTACGATCGGGAGCGAAATCGAAGGCATAGCAGTCAGTCTTCATACGTCCATTGTGGGTATAGGGCGTTTGCACGCGGAAGATCGTTTGCATATAGCCTGCTGCCGAGGTGTTATAAGCCCCCGCCATCATAAACACACCTGTCCAAGGCTTGACACTGACACCTGTGGTAAGTCGTCCGCACGAGAGGGTGATCGTATAGGTTTCGTCGGGGTCTTTACCAATAGCCTTATTGACCAATTCAAGCGCATCACGACTTTCTTCTTCGTCATCACCATCTCCAGCTACATTGGCCACACGGAAGAGTCCGAAAACAGGGTGTTCATTCAGTTTACGACTAAGGGCTTTGGCTGCCTTGACACCAGGCAAGACCCAGAGAGTGTGGCGGAAGATTTGGCGGAACGTATCGTTGGAGTAAGGATAGAGCGAGTCCTCGTCGTCAGTGGTCAGCAACCCGAGGAAGCGGTCTATGTCCCCATCGTGTACAAAGCTACCGTCCTCCCGAGTGCGGAAGAACTCTCTGAAGTTGAAGGCTTTCTCCTCGTCGCTATACTCGCTCATCAGACGACCGAGGTCGTAGGTATAGATATGTATCGCAGGCAAAGAGGCATAGGGATTGGTGTCGCCCAGGTGATTGATTTCCCAGTCGATCTTGGCCTGCTGCTCCATCACATAGTCCCAGGTAAAGACTTCGTTTTCCTTGTGGTCATCCAGGAGGTTGAAGGGCGTGCCCGAGAGGCGTAGCGTCTTGGTCTCTTTGCCAATAAGCTGCGCTAGCACCGCCTTGCCGAGCTCTGTCTGCGTCCCCTCGTGGGCTTCGTCTACGATGATAAGATCCCAAGAGGTAGAGAATATCTCATTGTTTTTGTCAAACTTGCCCCCTACATCCTTGGAACCACGCATATCCTGCATCGAGGCAAAGTAGACATACCTCCCACCCTTTGCGGCTAGACCCTCAAGCGAAGCAAAGCTCTCGCCCTTATTATTCGAGCCATAGTGCCACTCGGGGCGGTCGTAAAAGGTCTTGCTAAAATCTTCGAACCAACTAGCATCCACCACAGGGCGATGTGTGATGATGATGGTACGCTGTGTCTCCATCTCACGGGCTACACGCAGGGCGCAGAGCGTCTTGCCGAAACGCATCTTAGCATTCCAGAGCATCTGATTGCCCCGACGAAACTGCTTGAGCGTACGCTCGACGGCTTCTCTCTGCTCTGGGCGCAGGATAATAGGGTTGTCGGTATGGCTCACCCCACCTGCCCCCAGACTCTCTCGGCCCTCTTTGATGGCGGCAATGGCACGCTTGACGGTCTCTAGGTCACAGGAGTACCACTCAGTAGCTCCTGCAAACTCTTTACGTTTTATCCCCGAACGTTCGAGGACACTATGTACCTGTTTATCATTGAAAGCGCACACACGCCCGCCACTGAAATATATGGTAAGCTCTGTGTGTAGCAATTCGTAGCTGATACCTGCAGTTTTTGTATACTGGTCTATACGTGCTCGTGCAGCGGCATTGAGTGCCGGGCTGTTGGGCTCTGTAGAGGCCGAGCCCACATCGCCTAGTGTCGTTTCGCCTATCTTGAGGCTACCTGCGTGCTGCTCATCGGCGATAGCAAACACATAGATAAGGCGTGATTTGAGCGAAGAATCAAAGGTTGCCATGGTTATATGCTATGTTTAATGAGGTCTACGAACCTGATTTTGCGATTGTTTTTGCCTGTTTGGGGGTCTTTGCAACCCCAAGCGCGGATGAGGCAATGCGTACCGTTGTGTCCTTTGAAGGTTTCATTCTGACACCCTGGACAAAGCACAGTAGACTCTACTTCTTCGAATAAGTTTCGTTCTATAACGACTTCGTTATGTTTACAGCTATTAGGAACAACTCCACGAAGGCCATCCATTTGAAAGACATTCCACGCAATGATGTAGGCGATATACTTCATGGAGCGTTGTTCAGGTTGCTTGCCAAATTTCTCTGTGTAATACTCTATAAAAGTCATCAGCAAGGCTTCCCTTGCAAGCAAAAGATTATCACCTTGCCACTCATAGGCATAAATGTTTTTATAAGCCTCTTGTGCCATCTTGAGCCACTCTCCGGAAGTGTCTGTATTTTCCGAAACAACTCGCAGCTTTCTGTCGAGCATGCCAATACGCTGTGGTATAGGGATAAAATCTCCTGTCGTGGCATCATAGCGACTTACGAGATAGGGAGCTTCGCCACAGGTGATCTCCATGCGCGTGGAACGCACATAGTCTTTCCATGTTCTTCCTTCGGGGAACACAATTGGTTCGGTCGTGGATGTCCAAGTTTTTGTCTCATTGTTTTCATGGTTGAAAACATCTTTACGACCAAACCAAGCCTCATCAATCAGATTGTTCTGAGCATTACAAACCCACGATGGTGTAAAGACCTCTGCTTTATCTTTGGTCCTCCCGATCTGCTCGGCACGTGACTTCAAAACCCTCGGCTGTATAATAGTTCCTCGTTCGCCAGTGATGCAGTCGATGGTAATGGGTTTATAGTAGCCATAGTCTGGTCCTAAGGGCTCATAGTTATCCGTAGCCCAGAAGATATTCCCCCCAGTCGTATGGTCTCGGAGGAGCTCAGAGAGTAGCTCCTCCGACAAGTGCAGTAGCTCGTTTTCGCTGATATCAATATTCCTATTCATTCGACTATAGCTATCATAGAACACCCCAACTCAAACTCTGAACCAGTGCCTGCAGTTTTAGGCTTACTGTTGCGTTCCTTGTGTAGACAAAAGAGTAGCCCTCATCATTTTCTGGGAGAATGTCGGTTTTAAGTATCTCCCAATAAATAACCGTTTGTTTCATACTTCATCTACTCCAGGTTTCATAGGCACAGGACCACACTCCGACCCGAAGAGTTCGAAAACTTTATTGACCTTATCAAGGCGAAGCGTGGTCTTGCCTTGCTCCAGCTTTCGCACGAAACGTAGCCCCACGCCTGCTTTCTCAGAGAGGTCTACTTGCGTCAGCTTATACTTCTTATGCATCTCTTTCACGTATTGCGCTATGATTGTCCTCGCTTCCATCTAAAACTAACTAGATCTTATCAGTAGCAAATATAGTGATTCCAATGTTAAAATACCACTTTTCGCGAGTACTTTTAACGATGAAAATGACAGACCCTTTCAACAACATAAGAATGATACTAATGAGTGGAGATGGAGGGAACGGAATCCTTTTTCCCCTCTTTGATAACGATGCGAGACTCCAATTCTGCAATCTTTTCTTCGGAGAAAAGACAGAGGTCGTGCTCCGCCCCTTTAGTTATATCTATCAGCTTCATTATATGTTTTGTTTCTTGTTCGGGACTAACAGGTCTCTTACGTCCATATTCAATATGTCTGCTATTTGGTAGAGAGTTGGCAATGAGGGCTGATGCTTGTTGGTAACATAAAGATTGACCATATTAAAGCTTTTCCCCAGACGAATCGACAGTTCCGTTTGGCTCATTCCTTTTTTTTCAATGCTTCCTTTATCTTGTTCATATAGCACATGTGAGACCATCTTTTTCGAGTGCAAAATTACACAACTCTATTGGGTATCATGCAGGAAATTGCTTTTATTTTCATTTGGTCTTGCACTTTTTTCTATAGGTCTGTCCATATCCGTTGAAATCTTCCGGTCTGTGATTTGAGCATAGATTTGTGTGCTGGCAATCGATGTATGTCCCGTCATTTTGGCAATACTCTCTATCGGAACACCGGCTTCTAACACCGGCGTACCGAAAGAATGCCGGCCTACATGTGTGGTCAAGGGTATGGCAATTACTGCTCTCAGTTGCAGGGTTTTCAGGAGGAAACGATAGGTCTCGTAGCTGATATTCGGCAAAAGCGTGTTCCGCTCATCTGAGCTATATGTATCAAGCAGAGCAACGACTTGAGGTAGAAGTTTTACCCTACAAAGGGTGTTTGTCTTTTGCCTTCTAAATTTAAGCCATATATCCCCTGCGTCATCCTGAAGTGCACTACTCTTTCATTTAAAATCTGTAAAAATATTCGGAGGGTTATAATGCCATCTCTTCGTCCTACCATGTTCTTATCATGTTCTTGTCATGTTCGTGTTGATATGCTCGCCATGGACAAGAAGTAAACACGGAGATGATGAAAGTGCATATCCACTTTTTCGAAGGTGGGAGAGGCTTTTATTTGCTGTGCATGGAATCCAAAAAAACATTTTGTTGAACGCTTTTGCCTTTTTTCATTTGCGGGAGAAAAATATGCGCCATATCTTTGCCGGCGTAACGGAAACACAAACACCGATACACGCCGGACGGAGGAGGTAAGGAAATTGCTGCAGAAGTTTCTCGGGCATCCCCACCTCGGCAACACAAACTTTTTATTAACACAAAAAACTTTTTAATAATGGGAACAATTACAAGAGGAATTCTCGGAGGATTTTCGGGAAAAGTAGGCACCGTGATAGGCAGTAACTGGAAAGGCACCGGCTACATGAGGGCATTGGCCTTGAAGATAAAAGACGCGAACACGGAAAAGCAGCGGCACCAGCGAGCCAAATTCATCATAGCGAATAATTTCCTGAAAACGATGACGCCTTTCATACGCTTCGGTTACAAGGGGTATGCAAAAACACAATCGGAATACAATGCAGCGATGTCATACATCATGAAAAATGCGATGACCGGCAGTAAAGATACTTTAGCCATAGATTATGACAAGGTATTGCTGACACGGGGCAGCCTGACGACAGCGGTGAATCCCACAGCTTCCATAACCGGAAACAAGGTGATGTACACTTGGACGGACAACAGCGGAACAGGCGATGCGCAAGCCACGGACCGCGCCATGCTGCTGGTCTACAACAAGAAAAAGGGTGAGGCCATGTATGACATTGATGCTGCCGCACGCTCGGCCGGCAAGGCTCAACTGGACCTGCCTGCGGCATGGAGCGGTGATGCCTTGGCTGTGTACCTCGGTTTCCGAAGTGAAGATGGCCGAAGCGTGGCCAACAGCGCCTGCCTGAAAAACGACGCTGAAAGCGGCGGCGGTGGAGAGTCGGGCAGCGAACCGGGAGGAGGCGAGAACCCGCTCGGATAAGCACGGAACGGGCATTTCTCCCAATCCGGCCTGAAAGCCGGACTTTGAAGCGGGAAGCGGCATTTTCGATATGCGGCTTCCCGCTTTTCGGCCATATCCGGGAGCGGCACATGCCACCTGCGCACTCCGAAAATTATCTTAAAACGACCTTGTCAACCGACTGTTCCGGCTGCGGGGGAGGGTCACTTCAGGTGCAATCTCCATTAGCGGCTTCATCACGAAGTCGCGTTCCTGCATGAGCGGATGGGGGAGCGTCAGTTCGGGGGTATCGAGCACGACGGGCGTACCGTCGGAATCGAAGCAGAGCAGCAGGTCGATGTCTATCACTCTGTCGCTGTACGCGCCATTCACCGATTTGCGGGCACGACCCATCTCACGCTCTATCTCTTGCGTGATTCTCAATACTTCCAACGGACGGAAGGCGGTTTTCGTACAAAGGGCGGCATTGAGGAAGGTGTTCTCCGAGGTGAATCCCCACGGGGCAGTAGCATAGAAAGAAGACAGGGAGAGAATTTTCCCTATCTTCTCCTTTATCTTCTGCACGGCAAGAAGCAGGTTCTGTTCCTTATCGCCGAGATTAGTGCCGAGACTGAAAAAAAAGTACATCACTAACCGCTACTTTCACCTATCGGTTATCAGCATCGCGTCGCCGTAGGTGCCGAAGCGGTAGCCTTCTTTCAATGCTACGTCGTAGGCCTCCATCACTTGGTCGTATCCGCCGAAAGCGGCCACAATCATCAGCAGGGTGGAAAGCGGCATGTGGAAGTTGGACACCATGGCGTTGGCTACGGTGAAGTCGTAAGGGGGGAAGATGAATTTGTTGGTCCATCCCTCGTATGCCTTCAGATGCCCGTCTGTGCTGACGGTGCTTTCAATGGCGCGCATCACGGTGGTGCCCACGGCGCAAACCTGCTTGTTGAGGTCTTTGGCACGGTTCACCGTCTTTACGGCTTCTTCGTTCACAATCATCTGCTCGGAATCGGTCTTATGCTTGGTGAGGTCTTCCACGTCGATGTCGCGGAAGTTCCCTAATCCTGCGTGCAGGGTGATGTAGGCAAAATCGATGCCTTTTATTTCCAAGCGTTTCATCAGTTCGCGGCTGAAGTGCAGACTGGCGGTAGGTGCCGTTACCGCTCCTTCGTTGCGGGCAAAGATGGATTGGAAACGCTCGGCATCCTCCGCTTCCACGGGGCGGTTGATGATGCTGTGCGGCAACGGTGTCTCGCCCAGCGCATAGAGGGCTTTTTTAAATTCATCGTGCGGGCCGTCGTAGAGGAAACGGAGCGTACGTCCGCGCGAAGTGGTGTTGTCAATCACTTCGGCCACCATCGAGTCGTCTTCGCCGAAATAAAGTTTGTTGCCGATACGGATTTTGCGGGCGGGGTCTACCAGCACATCCCATAACCGGAGCTCTTCGTTCAGCTCGCGCAACAGAAACACTTCGATGCGTGCGCCGGTCTTTTCCTTGTTGCCGTACAGACGGGCGGGAAACACTTTGGTGTCGTTGAAGACAAATACATCCTTGTCGTCGAAATAATTCAGGATATCCTTGAATGTCTTGTGTTCGATTTTACCTGTCTTGCGGTGCAATACCATCAGGCGCGATTCATCTCTGTACTTCGTGGGATGCAAAGCTATCTTCTCTTCGGGAAGCTTGAATTTAAATTGCGACAGTTTCATATTATATATGTGTGCTAATGTGCCGATATGCTTGTGTGGCGGTGAAGCGTGAAGCTACGGCACGATGTTAATAATTCTATTGGTTCTTTTCTTCTGTTTCTATTTCTTGTGCGTCTATCCATTCCTTGAAATCGAGCGGATTCAGGCAGTCTTCTATGCGTACATCGCCCACACGGGTACGTTGAAGAGCCGTGAGGTGCGCCCCGCTCTCCAATGCTTGGCCGATGTCGCGGGCCAAGGCGCGGATATAGGTTCCTTTGCTGCACACTACCCGCACCTTGATTTCGGGCAGGTTGCATTCCAGCAACTCTATCTCGTCGATGACCAGCAGTTTGGGCTTCAGCTCCACCTCCTTGCCTTTGCGGGCAAGGTCGTAGGCGCGTTTGCCATTCACCATGCAGGCCGAGAATGCGGGAGGCACTTGCTCTATCTCGCCGATAAATTTCTTCAAGGTTTCCTCCACCAGCCGGCGGGTGATGTGTTCCGTGGGGTAGCGGGCGTCTATCTCATGTTCCAAATCGTATGAGGGAGTGGTGGCACCCAATTGTATGGTGGCTACATACTCCTTGGTATGATATTGGAACTCTTCGATTCTTTTTGTGGCCTTGCCCGTGCAGACAATCATCACACCCGTGGCAAGCGGGTCGAGCGTACCGGCATGTCCTACCTTCAGCTTCTTCACTTTCATCCGCCGGCAGATGTGGTAGCGTGCATGTCCCACAACCTTGAACGATGTCCATCCCAACGGCTTATTGAAATACAATACTTCTCCTTCTTTGAAATCCATGCTTACATTATTTCCAGTGTATGCCCGGTCAGCAACATAATCAATATCAGTCCGCCCACTACGATGCGATACCAGCCGAATGCCTTGAAGCCGTATTTGGTGACGAAGCTGATGAAGAACTTGATGGCAAGCAAGGCCACCACGAAGGCCACCACATTGCCTATTATCAAGGCCGGCATGTTGTTGACGATGATTTCCGTTCCGCCGTCAAGAAACAGTTTCAGCATCTTGTAGGCGGTGGCGGCAAACATGGTGGGAACAGCCAGAAAGAACGAGAACTCGGCCGCCTGCTTGCGGGTCAGCCTCTGTGCCATGCCGCCCACAATGGTAGCCATGGAACGGGATACACCCGGTATCATGGCAATGCACTGAAAGAGGCCGATGTTGAAAGCACGCTTCTCGGTCAGCACCGTGTTTTCGCTGCCTTTATCGAATATCTTGTCGCAGAACAGCATGAACACGCCTCCCACGACCAGCATAACGGCAACCACCGTCACGCTTTCGAGCAGTTGGTCTATCTTGTCGCTGAACAAAAAGCCCAGAACTACCGCAGGGATAAATGCCACCAGCAGCTTCCAGTAGAAATCGAACTTCTGCAAGGAACGCTTGGCCCATATAGCGAGCTTTGCGGATGTTCCTTTCCCGGCGGTTGCTTCAGCATCGAACACCTTGACGGGATTGAGCCGGAAAAAACGTTTCCGGTACAGCCACACCACCGAAAGAATGGCGCCGAACTGAATGATGACCGTAAAGGCTTTGACAAATTCCGTGCTCTCCACTCCCAAGAGGTTTTGCGCAATTATCATGTGTCCGGTGGAAGATACCGGCAAGAATTCCGTCAGCCCCTCGACGATGGCGATGACAATCACCTCGAATATGCTCAAGTCTCCCATCAGTCCTCAGCCTCCTCTTTCTTGGTCTTAGGCTTGCGCAGCACGGCGTATATCATGAATACAAACCCCAAAAGGCAAACCACCGGAGCCACTTTGATGCGTCTTGCGCTGAAAATGTCCGGCTCGAAAGCAGCCTGCGTAGATGCAGGGCCGGTCATCAGAAGAAAACCGATGATTACCACCGCCATGCCCACGGCAAGCAGGATAAAGTTGGTCTTATCAAAAGCGAATTTCTCTTTACTCATTTTATGTCTTTACTATTATACGGTTTTACGGTTCATTGTTTCGTGCAAGTTGCCTCTTGCCTTTAAAAGTCCTTCGGGTGTTGAGGCCGGTTGTAAACGCCGATGCCCCCGGAGCACCTATATATAATACAGCGTGCTTGCTTTCATCCTGAGATATTTATTGATGGAAAGCAATGCGCACAACCAAGTGATGAGCACCCCGAACACCAGTACGGCAAGAGATACCGACAGCATGACGTCGGGGGTGATGACTTTCACCAAATCGGGTTCGTATGACACCAGCCACAAGGCTGCCCCCCACAAGATGCCGTCGGCAATGAAGGCGGCCAGCACACCGATCCAGAAGTTACGGCGCAGGAACGGGCGGCGGATAAATGCCCAGCTTGCCCCCACCAACTTCATGGTGTGGATGAGGAAACGCTTGGAATATATCGCCAGCCGGATGGTGTTGTTTATCAGTGCAAAGGAGATAAAGGTCAGTATCACGGCCAGTCCCAGCAACAACAGGCTGATGTTTCGTATGTTGTCGTTCACGGCATCTATCAGGTCTTTCTGATAGAGCACTTCCTGAATGTTGGTATTCTTCTTGATCAGTTTCTCTATTTTGGCGATGCTGTCGGAATTGGCGTAGTCGGAGTGCAGCTTTATCTCGATGGAGGCGGTGAAGGGGTTGTAGCCGAGGAACTCTTGCGGGTCGGTGCCCATCGCCTCGGTCTGCTCGCGCAGGGCCTGCTTCTTGGAGATGTATTCCGTCTGCTTCACGAAGGCTTCCTTATCCAGCTTCTTTTGAAGTTTCAGGATGTCGCCCTCCTTCATGTCGTCGCTGATGAGTACGGAGAAGCTGATGTTTTCTTTGACGTACACGGACAGGTTGTGGGCTGCCAGTACAAAAAACACGACCAGTCCCAACAGCAGCAACACCAACGTCGTGCTGATGCTGGACGTGATGAACTGCATGTCAAAATAGGATATCGAGTTGTTTTTAGCTTTCATCGGTCACTGTCTTATATCTGTTATCGCCCTGCTTCCCGGTCTTTTCCGTCGGCAGGCATTCGTCATTTTTTTCTGAACACGTAAATCATCGAACTGCTGCGCTCTTTCTTCACCAGCGCACTGAACCATGCCAGCGTGCCCACAATCATCCCTTTGAGGAAAGTGCACGGGTGCCTCATGTGCCGTTCCGTCAGCATGGACACATAGAAAGCGTCGAACGGCATGGGATGCCTCTCGGCCAATATGAATCCGTGTTTGGCTCCGAATTGCTGTATGGTGGCGGGGGTGAAATGCCACAAATGGCGGGGCACATCGTAGGCGGCCCAATAGGCGCCGTACTTCTTGGCGTCGAAAGAGGAGCTGTTGGGCACTGCCACAATCAGTACGCCTTTTTCCGTCAACAGGGAATGCAACGTTTCCCATGTCTCATTGAGCGGTTCCAGATGCTCCATGACGTGCCATAGGGTGATGACATCGAAACTCTCCGGAGTGAAATCTTTTAAAGCAGTATGGGGCTTTACGTCCATATTGAAGTGCTCCTTGGCGAATGCGCGTGCTTGCGGACTTTTCTCCACTGCCTCCACCTGCCAGCCGCGGCGCTGCATGGCATCGGCAAAGTAGCCCGTCCCCGTACCTATATCCAGCAGACTCCCCGTCTTACGGTGGGCCTCGCGCATCACGAGGGCCGCTTTGCGCTTCAGCATGTAGTTGCGCACCCAATGATATACGGAGTTCATCGCTCCTTTTTTCGTATCCGTGTGCGAAATATAATCGGAAGCCTCATAATATCGTCCGATTTCGCTCTCTGCGGGAGCGTCTTGCGTAAGGAGAAATCCGCAGTCCCGACAGCGGCACAGATGGAACATCTCGCCTGATACGTAATGGTCTACACAAGTCAGGGCACGCTCCAAATGCGTTCCGCCACACAACGGACAAGTTTTTATAGTGAGTTTATTCATCGAACGTTCTGCCAACAAGGAAGTGTGCACCCCGCATCATGACAAGGCACACCAACCCCGAATTTGGTGCAAAATAACAAATAAAAACTGATTTACAAGGCTTTCGTTAAGGAGATTTAAGAGTAAAGCCGCAGGGTGGATGCTTGGTGAGACTTATTTTCCCGCCTGTTTTTCTATGATGAAACAATTTACACTGCCATTTTCTGCCTCTTTTTCTTGTTATTTCTTTATGATTTCTTTTTCTTTGTTCTTTTTAGGGCATATCCCTTTTTAGAAAATTTTCAACAGGCTCTTATAAGCCATTTAGATCATTGTATATATGAAATACGGAGTATCTCCAAACACCCTCCTCGTCACTGCTGGAATAATATGGATACTGGCCGGGGCCAATATCCTGCGCATCGGGCTGATATGCTGGATGGACGATGGGCACTATTGGTTGTTTAAGGTTGGTGAAGCCTGCTTGATATTCTTTTTGTTCTTCGGCGTTATCTTTCATAGGCTGTACAAGAAATATACTTTGCGCATTTCGCAGAAAAAGGGGAAGCACTGCCCTTTCTCTTTCTTCGATGTAAAAGGGTGGATTGTGAAGGCGTGCATGATTACGATGGGAGTAGTGATACGCGTCTACAGCCTTCTGCCCGAAACTTTCATCGCCGTGTTCTACACCGGACTTTCTTTGGCGCTTCTCGGCACAGGGTTGCGCTTCATCGGATATTGGTGGAGAAACCGTTTTGTGCTGAATCCATAACAGAATACCTCCTATGTCTGCATTCAATCCTGAAACCCTCGCGTTTATCCATGAACACCGCAACGACGATGTGCGAACGCTTGCCCTGAAAACCGGCAAGTATCCTGCCGTAGATATGCCTGCCGCCATCACGCAAATAGCCGGGCGACAGACGGTCAGAGAGAAAGTGCCTGCATGGGCGGAGCAAGAAGGCATTCTCTATCCCGTCCACCTCTCTTTGGAACAATGTTCGTCGGAATCGACGGCGCGTCATAAGGCGGACATCATCCGCCGGATAAGGCATGCCTCTGCCTCGGAGAATAAGATTCCGGATGAAGTAGAGGGTACATTTACCGATTTGACGGGAGGTTTCGGAATAGACTGCGCTTTTCTTTCTGCCTGTTTCCGGGAGGCCACCTACGTGGAGAGGCAAGAGGCTCTTTGCGACATAGCCGTGCATAACTTTCCGCTTTTAGGTTTGAAGCACATAACTGTCTGTCACGATGACTGTATCCGGCATCTGCAACAGATGCAGCCTGCCGACTGGATTTTCATCGACCCTGCCCGTCGTGACGGACAAGGAGGAAAGGTCGTGGCTATCAGCGACTGCGAACCGGATGTCGCTGCTTTGGAAGAACTGCTGCTCGAAAAAGCGGAGCATGTATTGATTAAACTGTCGCCCATGTTGGACCTGGCACTTGCTTTGAACAATTTGAAGCATGTGCAGGAGGCTCATATCATTTCGGTAAACAACGAGTGCAAGGAGTTGTTGCTCGTATTGGGGCGCAGCGAAACCTTGCCGACGGATGTTATTCCCATTCATTGCACCAACCTCACCGGTGCAGGCTTAGCCCAAACTCTTACCTTCTGCCGTCGGCAGGAGAAGGAGAGCACGTGCCGGTTTGCCTCTGTGCCGCAGACCTATCTTTACGAGTCGAACGCCTCCATCCTGAAAGGTGGAGCTTTCCGTTGCGTTTCTCATATATATAAGGTAGAGAAGTTACACCCCAACAGCCACCTTTACACTTCCGACGAATATATATCCGACTTTCCCGGCCGTAAGTTTCAGGTTCTCGGCAGTTGCGGTTTTGGCAAGAAGGAGATAAAAGAACTGTTGGGCGTAGCAAAGAGGGGAAATCTCACAGTGCGCAATTTCCCCTCTTCTGTTGCCGAGCTGCGCAAACGGTTGAAGCTGACAGAGGGCGGTGATGTTTATTTCTTCGCCACCACGCTGGCCGACGAGAAGAAAGTACTGATACGCTGCCGCCCTATGGGCTGACGTCTGCCGTCTGCCTATTCGTCTTTTTCTTCCAAAAGGAAAATCTCGTTTACCGGCTTCCCGAATATCCGGGATATTTTCAGTGCCAACAGCGTGGAAGGGATGTATTTTCCCGACTCTATGGCATTGATTGTCTGCCGGCTCACTCCTATGGCATCTGCCAGTTGTTGCTGCGTCATCTGCTTGATGGCTCTTTCTACTCTTAGTGTATTAGTCATTGCTGTTTCTCCTGAATTTATAAATTTCAATACGGTATTTTATCATAAACAAGAGCAGCAAGATGAAGGGAGCTATGAACATAAAGGTCAGAAACGGCATTCCGTAAATCAGCAATGTGCCCAAGATGATGAGCACATAGCTGACAATAGTGGCCCAAATAAGGGCCTGCGAACGGATGGCGGCAATGCATTCGTCTTCACCTTTCTCTTTGGCTAGGCAAATAAACAGGAGAGACAGGGTCAGCCCTATCATTCCTATCTCGTCGAACACGGAGTCGGTAATGATTTCTCTTTGGAAGAGAGAAAATACGGGAATCTTTAACCAGTTGTTCCAATCGGAATTGCTCGATAGACAAATCAAATCCATTACGAATGTCGGGAAAAACAGAATCCAACCTATTTTCCTGAAATAAGTCGGAAGCAGATAATTTGTTTTCATACTGATATAGTTTTTAAAGTGACGATGCAAAGGTAATGTTTACTTTACATAAAAACAAGCATTCTTTACTAAAAGTCGTGTTTGCTTTTCTTTTTTTCTTGAAAGGAACTGATAGAACCGGAGTTTTTTCCAAAAAAGATTATCATCTATAAGCCGTGTTACGTTGAAAAAGAAACCCGCCATTGATATTAACTTCATCAATGACGGGTAATTTATGATATTCTGATATATTGTATCGAACTTACGTAATTTTGCAATGCGCAAATATATGTGTTCGCTATCTTTTCACCAATGAATTACTGTTTTTTATCTGTTATTCCACAAATCGGTCATGGCTTTCTCTTCCTGACGGATGCGTATGGCAAGAAAACAGATATAAACCGGCAGTCCGATTGCCAAGGTATGCCACGCATTACAGAGCAGAGCCACCCCGATCAGTTCGGGCAAGATATTCAGGTAATAGTTAGGATGACGTACCGTCCTGAAAAGGAAACTTCTCTCTATGCGCTGATTGGGAACGATATATAGTTTTACCGTCCAAACATCTCTCAACTTATAGATGACGTAAAACAGCATTGCATAGGCAAACCCCATAACGGCAACACCCCATACTGAGAAATAATTGAATCCGCTACCCGAAGCATAAGCTTCGTACAGGGAGAAAAAATAGTATGCTATATGCGCCAAAGTCAGTAAAAGCGAGTTCAACTTGCCGTACTGTACTGCTCCCTTTTTCAGGATGCGTTTCTCGTTGCGGATGGAATAAGAGAGAGAAACCAGCCGGAGGGCGAAGAAGATGACGAATGTGATAATAATGTACTGCATATAATTAGACTTTACCATTGTTATTGCTAATATCCATCTCCGCTTCTTCATGATCCGAGGCAGAGAAGAGACTTCTCTTAAATCTTATCGCCGAACGCCAAATCTCCCGCATCGCCCAAGCCGGGCACGATGTAAGAATGTTCGTTCATATCGGGGTCGATGGCGGCACACCATAAAGTCACTTCATCTCCGGGGAAGAGCTTCTCCAAGTGTTCTACTCCCTGCCTGCTGGCTATGACGCAAGCTATCTGCAATTTGGAAGGAGTGCCTTTGGTAAGGAAAGCCTTCCATGCAAGTTCCATGCTTTCGCCCGTGGCAAGCATGGGGTCTACCAGCAACAAGGTTTTCTTTGACAAGTCCGGAGTGGCGATGTATTCGATGTGTACATCTACCGTGCGGCACTCTTTGTCCTTATAATAACGGTAAGCAGAAACGAAGGCGTTGCCGGCACAGTCGAACACGTTCAGAAAGCCCGTATGCAAAGGCAGTCCGGCACGGAAGACAGTGGCAATCACCACGTCATCGTCAGGGGTGCTGACCGATGCCACTCCCAATGGGGTTTGTACTTGCTTGACGGAATAAGTCAGTTCTTTACTCATTTCATAAGCCATAATTTCTCCGATACGTTCGATATTACGCCGGAAACGCATGCGGTCGCTTTGGATTGCCACATCGCGAATCTCCGCTACGTATTGGTTCAAGACAGAATCTGTCTCGGCAAAGTTGACAATTTTCATTGTTATTATTGGGTTAATATGTTTTGGGTTGTATCTCTTCGACGAAATGCGGGTGCAAAAGTAAATGAATTTCATCCAATTTGCAACATTCAGTTAGCAGATATTGTTACTGTTCTATAAAAGACTTCTTATTACAGAAAAATTTCTCTAATAGAATGTTTCTTTTAAAAGAAAGTATTACTTTTGTAAGCGAAAAACAAGGGGCTTATCAAAAAGCAGTCAAAATAGCGAACTTTTCATGCAATTTTTCCCTTGCAAATCATAAGGTAAAAAGAGATTATAAACCAAAATACCAAATTTTAAAATCTTAAAAAGAAATGGCAAATTTAGATTTAAGCAAGTACGGTATCAAAGACGTGAAGGAGATTATCCACAACCCGTCTTATGATGTATTGTTCGCTGAAGAGACCAAGCCGGGTCTGGAAGGCTTCGAAAAAGGCCAAGTAACTGAACTGGGTGCTGTGAACGTAATGACGGGTATCTATACCGGACGTTCTCCTAAAGATAAATTCTTCGTGATGGATGAAACCAGCAAAAATACTGTATGGTGGACTTCCGAAGAATACAAGAACGACAACAAACCTGTTGACGAAAAATGCTGGAAAGCCTGCAAGGAACTTGCAACAGCAGAACTCTCTAACAAAAGACTGTTCGTGGTTGACGCATTCTGCGGTACAAATCCTAACTCTCGCTTGAAGCTGCGCTTCATCATGGAGGTGGCATGGCAGGCTCATTTCGTGACGAATATGTTCATCCGTCCGACTGCTGAAGAACTGGCATCTTTCGGTGACCCCGACTTCGTAATCATGAATGCCTCTAAAGCTAAGGTAGAGAACTACAAAGAGCTGGGTCTGAACTCTGAAACAGCTGTTGTGTTCAACCTGACCGAGAAGATTCAGGTGATTCTGAACACTTGGTACGGTGGTGAAATGAAGAAAGGTATGTTCTCTTACATGAACTATTTGCTTCCGTTGCGCGGCATGGCTTCCATGCACTGCTCTGCCAACACCGATAAGGAAGGCAAAAACACTGCTATCTTCTTCGGTCTCTCCGGTACAGGTAAGACTACGCTCTCTACCGACCCGAAACGTCTGCTGATCGGTGACGACGAACACGGATGGGATGATGAAGGTGTATTCAACTTCGAAGGTGGTTGCTATGCAAAAGTTATCAATCTGGATAAAGAAAGCGAACCCGATATTTACGCAGCCATCAAGCGTGACGCTCTGTTGGAAAACGTAACTGTCGATGCCAACGGTAAAATTGACTTTGCTGATAAGAGCGTAACAGAAAACACTCGTGTTTCTTACCCCATCTATCATATTGAAAACATCGTTAAGCCTGCATCTAAAGGTCCGGATGCGAAACAAGTAATCTTCTTGTCTGCCGATGCATTCGGTGTATTGCCTCCGGTATCTATCCTGAACGCAGAGCAAACCAAATATTACTTCTTGTCCGGTTTCACCGCTAAGTTGGCCGGTACAGAACGTGGTATCACTGAGCCGACTCCTACTTTCTCTGCTTGCTTCGGTGCTGCTTTCTTGAGCTTGCATCCTACTAAATATGCGGAAGAGTTGGTGAAGAAGATGGAAAAATCGGGTGCTAAGGCATACTTGGTGAACACCGGTTGGAACGGTAGCGGTAAGCGTATCTCCATCAAAGATACTCGCGGCATCATCGACGCCATCCTCGATGGTTCTATCGACAAGGCTCCGACAAAGACTATTCCTTTCTTCGATTTCGTAGTTCCTACTGCGTTGCCGGGTGTTGATCCGAAGATTCTCGATCCTCGCGACACTTACGAATGCGCTTGCAAGTGGGAAGAGAAAGCAAAAGACTTGGCCGGTCGCTTCATCAAGAACTTCTCTAAGTTCACCGGTAACGAAGCCGGTAAGGCTTTGGTTGCTGCCGGTCCGAAACTCTAATAGAAGCGGATTATATATTTTTAGGCGACTTCCGGTATCGGGAGTCGCCTTTTTTGTTAGCTTTGCAAGGAACAAATATCTAATATATAATAGATTATGAAAAGTTTCAAGTTAATGTTGCTGGGCGCAAGTCTGGTGTTGTGTGCCGGATGCGGTGCACAGGTGCAAAAGGAAAGTGAAAAAGCGGATAAGAATGAGAAGAATGCCGTGATAGAAACTATTATGTCTCGTCGCAGCATCCGCAAGTACCAACCGCAAGCGGTGAGCCGCGATACCATGCAGATTATTCTGGATTGCGGCATCAACGCTCCCAACGGGCAGAATAAGCAATCGTGGGAAATACGTGTAGTGGATAATCCGGAGTTCATCAATGGAATTAGCGAAGTTTATAAGAAAGAAAACCCCAAAGTTGCCGAAGATCCAAATTTCAAAAACATGTTCCGCAACGCTCCCACGGTGGTGTTTATAGCCAACGATACCTCATACGGCCTTTCGCAGATTGACTGCGGTTTGCTGGGTGAAAACATGATTCTTTCGGCTTGGTCTATGGGAATAGGTTCATGCTGCTTAGGCGGCCCTATTCATTTTATGACCTCCAACCCTGCCGCTGCCGAATATCTGAAGAAACTGGATATCCCGGAAGGTTACCAGTTGCTCTATTGCATTGCTTTCGGCTATCCGGACGAGACGCCGGCTGCCAAACCACGTAATGCGGCAAAAATTAAGTTCATAGATTAATCTCCTTTTATAGAGAGATAACCGTATTAAGAAAAAGCCATGCCGAAAGATATACTTTCTGACATGGCTTTAAAACTAATCCCTATCAAAACAAGTATGAATTTGTTTTTCCTATTTTGATTCGCCTCTATAGGCTTCGTTTTGGTCACACAACGGGTTCTTGATAATTTCGTTGGTAGGAATAGGCATATCCATCTTCCGGAGGTCGAAATCAAAGTCGCGGTAGGTGCGATACTCGAAGCAAGACTCCAGACCGTTGAGGAAACCTACACCTTTCGGATAGTTGTGCTCGATATGGTCTACCAAGTAGCCGGATTTCTGCATGTCGCAACGTAGGCACCATTCGGCACTGAACTCTTTACGACGCTCTTCGTTGACAGCTACCTTCCATACATCGGAAGTAAAGCCCTTGTCGGCTTTCAACTGAGTGTAGTAAGCTTGTGCATCGGGCACCGTAACAGTCTTCTCATTGAACGGGATGGGATACTCTTCAGATGATACATACTTTCCGAAACCGTTGTCTCCATAGTCCGAAGCCAGATTCTTGAAGTAACCGTTGAACTTGGCGGTGAGTTGAGCTTTCTTGCCTACTTCCAGGTTTCCGAATGCACGGTTGCGCAGTGTGTTGATTTGTGCCCAACCTTCGGTCTCTTGACCCAGAATGAAACAGCATTCCGCATAGTCCAGCATCACGTTGGCCAAACGTTTCTGGTAGATGTGGGCGGGAAGCCATTGATCGCCCGACCAGTGTGTGCCGCGACCGTTACGCCAATGCTTGGTAGAATAAACCGTCGGTGCGGGCTCTGCCGGTTCGCGGTGGAACGTATTATACCACACTACTTCTTGAGCGAAGGGATTGAAACCTATCGGGCAGTCGGGGTTGTACTTGATGACGCTGACTACTGCATCTTTTCCTTCTTCGTTCTTTTCGATTTTGACAGAGCCTTTGCCTATGTATTTGGCATTGGCGGGGTCTGCCAACCAAGCTGTGGGTTTGAAGCTCTGTCTCCAGCGCAGTTTGCCGATGCGTTTCAGTTCGTCTTCGGTCATGGTGGCTGTCACCAAAGAACCGTCGCGGCGTTTGTCGCCATCTTCAAAAGCGTCATAGAGTTCCCAGGAGATGGCCATGGTTCCCCATGCACCGTTGGCGGGAGCACCGCAGTAGAATCCTACCCATCCGTGAGCTTCGGACCATTTGGCTCCGTCCCATCCACCCCATTGGTCGCCTTCGTTGAGCACTTGTTGCCAGATGGCTTCTTTGCCCCAAACTTCATCGGCATCCCATAACGTGGTGTATGATGGGTTCAACTCATATTCTCCACTGTCTAATATCTGCTTGAAAGCTGCTTGAGCCAGCTTGTAGCATTCATTGGCTTTTTCGGGACAACGATAGGCCTTCCACATGTAGGCGTCGCCCAAATATGCAAGTGCCATTCCTTTCGTGCAACGTCCGTACTGACCGTCCATAGGTTTCCAATCCAGTAGTTCGGCAGCGTTCTTTAAGTCATCAATAATGAAGTCCCACATCTCTTCGTACGATTGGGCACGAGCCTTTTGAGGTGTGTTGGTATAGTTCTCACCGGTAGCCAACATAGGTACACGGCCGAAGGTGGTTGCCAACCAGAAATATTGATAGGCGCGGAGTGCGCGTCCTTCGCCTTCGAGCGATTTCTTGACAGGGGCAGACACCTTGTCCGCATTGCCCAAACCGGCTAAGAAGTCATTACTGCGTGTAATGGCGGCATATGCATGGTTCCATGCTTTACCCAGATTTTCTTCGTCGGCTGTCCACTTTTGTGTCATGAAGTCTTTATCCCATCCGGTGGCTTGCGTGTCCATCGTCGGGTGGCAACCGGTAAACAAGTAAGGTTTATAAGGGTCTCCGTTATGTCCGGAAGTGTTGCTCGGCAAAACGAGGTCGTAGCATCCGTTCAAGGCTGCTTTCGCATTGGCATCGCTTTCATACATTGTGCTCATGCCCAATATGGAGTAGTGAGTCACGTCGAGGAACTCCTCGTTGTTGCAAGAGCTTAGGCCGGCCATAACCGTGACTCCGGCAATCAAACCATATAATAATTTGTTTTTCATAATCGTTAATCTTGTTTTTAAGCGTGATTAAAATTGTACGTTGAAACCAAGCGTATAGGTACGCGGCATCGGATAGCGACCGGTATCCAGACCTGTGTAGAGTACGCTACCCTGACCGCATTCGGGGTCGCCATATTTGTTGTAACCGGAGATGGTTGCCAAGTTCTGGATGGAGAGGTAAACGCGTGCGCTCTGGATAGAAGCTTTCTTTACGAGGTTCTTCGGAAGCGTGTAGCCAATCTGGATGTTGGAGATACGCAGGAAATCACCGTTCTTTATCCACATATCGGAAGCGCGCATGTTGTTGTTCTTGTCCAAGAAGGAGAGGCGAGAGAGCGTGCCGTTGGGGTTGTTTTCCGGGTGGTATGCTGCTGCGGCAGATTCTTTTAGGATATTCGGTGCGCAACCGTCGTCAGATGCGAACATGTTGGACAGACGCATGGCCGAATAAGAGAAAATCTTCTGGCCGCTCACGCCGTAGAGGTACACGGAGAAATCCCAGTTCTTGTAGTTGGCTCCGAGGTTCAAACCATAGTTCAGTGCCGGGAAGCCATCACCCAAAATATCCATATCTTTGGCGTCGATCACCTTATCGTCGTTGAGGTCTGCAAAAATATAGTCACCGATTTGAGTGTCTGCGCTGTAGCGCGGGTATTTTTCAAGATCTTCTTTTGACTTATAGATTCCGATGACACGGTATCCGTAGAACGAACCTACCGCATAGCCTTCCTTACAGATGGAGTGGTTGCCCCAATGGTAGCCATCGGCTGCTCCTACGGCACCTGTGTTAGAACCGTCTTCTGTTCCTCTGCCCGATGAATCGGAGTTGGTGTTGTAAAGCGGTTCGCCCATCTTCTTCACTTTATTCTTTAAGGTAGAGCCGGTGAGTGTGGCGTTGATGCTCCAGTCTTTGTTCAGGCGTTTGTTATAGGCGAGGCTGAACTCGAATCCTTTGTTTTCGATTTCGCCGTAGTTGGTATAAACATCAGAGAAACCTGTGGAAGGACGTACTTGGCGGTAGAGCAGCAAGTCTTTGGATGTACGTATGAAGTAGTCCATTGTCAGGTTCAGGTCGCCTTGCAGGAAGCTGGCGTCCAAACCGATGTTCATCTGTTCGTTGGTCTCCCATTTCAGGTTGGTGTCTACCAACTTGGCATAGTAACCGGTATCGAATGTCATGCCATTGTACTTACCCATTCCTTGTCCGGAATTGTAGAAAGAATACTTCACATTCTGTGTGGTCAATCCTACTACAGAAAGGTCGGTGGCACCGCCTGAGTTACCGGTCTGACCCCATCCGAGGCGTAGTTTCAAGTTGGAAACAACATCTTGATTCTTCATGAAACCTTCTTCGGATATACGCCATGCCAAGGCTGCGGAGGGGAAAGTACCCCAGCGGTTGCCGGCACCAAAATTTGAAGAACCGTCACGACGGATGGTTGCCGTCAGGATGTAGCGGTTTAATAGGCTGTAGCTTGCACGGCCGAAGTAAGAGATACCACGACTTTCGAGGTTCAGGGCACCGCTGCCGCTCAATGTTTCGGGTTTGGTAGTCAATCCTACATCACGGTTGTCTTTGCTCCAGAAGCCTCTTGAGCCTGCAGAAGTCCATTGTCCGTAGTAGCGTGAAACCTCGTTACCCAGCATCAGGGTCAGGTCGTGAATGTCGTTTTTCCAGCCATAGGTCAGGGTGTTCTGTATAGAGAGTGTTTGACCGTCGTTGTTACCTATGCTGAAGCTGTAATCGTTGTCGTTAGAGGGGTTTACGTAGGCATTTGTGCCTTTTGTCACGTCAATGGCCTGGCCATTGTAGTAGTTGAAGCGCTTGATGCCGCCGGAGAAATTATTGCTGGAGCCACTGTAATAGCTGTAAGAAACCAATGTTTTCCAGCTTAATCCTTTCAGGGGAGTGATGGTGAGGTAGGCACTGGCCAAAGCACGATTGTTCCGGTTGCGTCCTTGCAATTCCATCTGTTTGGCATATATGTTTCCTATAATAGTGCCCCAGAAGCCGTCGTTGGTATCTTTACCGCCCAACACTTCACCGAAAGTACCGTCGGGGTTCACTACGTTTGGAGAAATATATGTTCCGGCGGGAACACCGTCGTAAGTGGCATCACCGCGAGTCACGAAGTCCATGGAGGGACACATGAAAGCGAAGTCGCGCAAAGAAGACAAGTTACCGAAGTTACCGATGGAGTTGTTGGAACCGTGAGAGTCGGTATGTACATAGCTTACGTCGGCACCAAACTCCAGATATTTGTTGATTTGCGATTTTACGTTGGCACGAGCCGTGATGCGCTGGTATTGTGTATTGATGACCACACCATCGTTGCGCAAGAAGCCCACGGAAGCGTTGTATTGTGTCTTGTCAGAACCGCCTGAAGTGGAAATGTTGTAGTTCTGTTTCCATGACGAGCGGGTCATTACATCCTGCCAGTCGGTGAACTTACGCTTGCCATCGTATTTTTCGCTCCAGACCTCATTCCAAAGTCCTACACCATCGTTGGCACGGGCTGTGCGGATGTTGGAGGCATATTGGTCCACACTGCAAACATCCAGTTTGTTGGGCAAGGTTTGAAGACCGAAGTCTGCGGTGATGGTGACGGAAGAGTGACCTTTTGTTCCGTGCTTGGTGGTAATCATGATGACACCGTTGGCACCTGCCGAACCATAGATGGCGGTGGCGGAAGCATCTTTCAGAACTTCGATGGACTCGATGTCCGAGGGATTGACGAAGTTGGCGTTGGTGCCCACTTGTATGCCGTCTACCACATAGAGCGGGTCGGCTTTTCCGTTGATGGTGGCCACACCACGAATGCGAACGGCGGCATTGGCGTCGGGGGCACCGTCTTGCATGGTAACCATCACACCGGGAGCTGCGCCTTGCAATCCTTGAGCAATGTTTGTCGGGGCTTTACGCATCATGCTTTCGCGGTCTACAGAAGCTACAGAACCGGCGATGTCGCTTTTCTTCATCGTGCCATAACCCACTACCACCACTTCTTCCAAGGCTTGTGCATCTTCTTTCATTACAATGTTCAGTGTAGTCTTGCCGGCCACAGGAACGGTTTGAGTGACGTAGCCGATGAAAGAGAATATAAGTTTTGCATTAGAGGGAACGTTGAGCTGATAGTTTCCTTCGACATCTGTGATGATGCCGTTCGTGGTTCCTGCTTGCAGGACGTTTACACCCGGCATGCTTTCGCCGTTGGAGTCCTTGACGGTTCCTTTTACTGTTACATTCTGGGCATATACCCAAACAGGTATTATCAGCAAAAGTGATAATAGCCCGATGCATCTTTTTAGATAAATGTTTTTCATATTAAAATATTAAAGTAATTAGAAATAAAGAATTCTACTTTGTTTTGTGCGGGACGTGATAGAGGAGTGAAAAAGAATCTTCTCTATCATTCTCAATGAGGGTAAATTGCTCTTTAGGTTTTCATTGTGGCTTTTTGATTTTTTAAGTTGAACATCTGCGTTGGTTTTCACTGATGACAAAAATAGAGCTTTAGTGTTAAGTAACGTGAAATTCTTGAAACATCTTCTTTAATCGTCGTTACATTCCTCCTCGGAAATGTTACACAAACTATCCTGCACGTTACATAATATACCTGAATTCGGGATAGGCGGTTGCTTTTTCTAAAGATGAGGGGTTGCATCCTGTCAGGCGGATATCTTCTGAATGCACCGGTTCACGGCGGCGGGGCAGAAGAGAAGAAAGCCTTTCAGACCCACCGCCCTCCCCCTGTTTTGACAGCCGCAAGCCTTTGTCGTGACAGAGGCAAGTGTCCAAGCCGACAGACACAAGTCTCTGACGTGACAGGCACAGGTGTTTGAGCCGTCAGACGCAAGTGTCTGACAAATCAATATTAAATATGTGATAATCGATGCTTCTTGATTTTGAGACACAAGCCTCCGTGTGAGGTTATCGACCTGCTTCTTATCCCGCCCCCGGATATAATATACCTTGAGAATGCACCGGCAGAGTGTTGGCACCTGAAAAGAACTTTAGGTGCAGGCCCGCTTATCGGCCGGAATAGGTGATGTCTGTTCCTTTTTCTCTTTTTGCCACTTGACTGATGGCGTATGCGCTTGTCTCGACCCTTCCTGAAATGAATTCAGGGACATTATACGATTTCATCAGGAACGTATAATGGTCTTTTTCTTTTTGCGGCAGCAAGAAAGGCTTGCTTGCCTTTCCCGTTTCGTCTATGTGGGCTATGAAGGGGCGGGTGTACAATCCATCCATACGGCGGCTGCTGAATACTACCCAACGGCTGTTGCTGCTCCATGAATGGTAGCTCTCCACATCGTTGCTGTTCAGTTCCGATAAAGGCCGAATCTCTTCCGTCCGAAGGTCGGCAAGGTATAGGTCGGCATCCTTGTGCCAGATGGAGAAGTTGCCATAGGCGGAAAGGGTGAACATGAGGTATTTCCCGTCGGGCGATATGCGGGGAAAGGAGACGCTCTTTCCCTCTTTGCGGGCATTATATAAGGTGTCTACCCTATTGCCGAACGAACGTGTGTTTGCATCGTAGCCGATGGAACACAAGCTGTATCTCACTTGGTCGTATCGGTCGGGGATGCTCAGGCTGTCGGCCGAACAGAAATAGAGTCTCTTCCCGTCGGGCGAGAAAGTGGGGAATGTTTCAAATGCCGTTGCCGAAGAAAGGAGGAGAGAACTCACAATCTGTTCCCGTTTCACGTCGTACACCACCACGTCCGAGGCGTAGTCCATTACTTCCACCCGGTTGCGGTCGGTGGTATGAAACATCTGCTTGGTGGTGTTTACGGAGAACGCAACAAAGTCTCCCGAAGGATGCCATGAAGGATAGACCAACGCAGAGATGGTTTGCGGTGTTTTCGTATTCAGTTTCTTGATTTTCCCTTCTTCTATCATATAAGTGCCTGCATGGTCGGCGCGAAGATGGAACAGCATCTTTTTCGGATTTTGCCGGCAGAAGGAGTGGCAGTTCATGCAGCCGTAGCCGGTCATCTTGTTGGTGATGATGGCCGTTTCCTCATAGTTTTCCAAGCAACGCTGATAGATGCCCATTTCGTTCCAAATCTCATATCCCGGTTCTATCAGGCGATAAGCAATGTAAGGGTCTGTCTCTTCCTTGGCGATATAGAGGTGGAAAGGGGCGTATTCTTCCCATTTGCCCTCTCTCTTCCCTTGCAGGCGCACGCTGACGGAAGACGATGCTTTCAGCAGCCTTCTCCATTTCGAGGGGCTGACGGCTATTTGTCCGTTTCGGGCGGAAACCTCCACCTTTTCACTGCCCGACTCAAAGAGGGCGCGAATGTCGGAAAACCCGCAACTGTCCGGTATGCCGAAACACAAAGGAGCTATGTTGGGAGGCAGTGTGACCTCGGTGTAATCGGGTGATATGGGTGGCAGGCAATCATGACGAAGGTCTATCCGTATATCTTGCGAGCAGGATGCGAGCAGGCTGCACCCGATTGCTGTCAGTAAGCGTCTTAAAGTCTTCATTCGTATGTGGTTTTTTTAGTTCCTGTACTTCAGAAAATGCCACAGGCTGCCTTGCTCCCGCGATGAACCTTGATTAAAAGCATCGAAACGTTGCAGGATGCCGGCCTGTATGTTATATCGTTGCAAAATATCGGGGTTTCCTGCAGCAAACACGGCCACCCCTTCCTGAAAGCAGACGGGCAGCACGGCGGGCAGGGCGGGAGTGCCGTAGAAGGTTTCGAGCGTGCTTTGGAAACGCGGAATGTCTTTAGACAGCAGGTAGAGCGAGCCTAAATACAAGATGGTGGCTTTGTGCGAGGGGTTGTGGAGGACGATTTCTTTCAGGTCGTCGTCCAGCCCCTTGCTGCCGGCAAACCGATTGTCGGGGAAGAGGCAGTTCCGTTTGGAGCCCAGCAGAGAATCTGCTTCCACGGCCGCATCGTTGTGCAGGAAACGGCGATAGGAGGTTGCAAGGTCTTTATAGAAGAACGTCGCTTCGAGCATTTCGATGTATTTTCGGGCCACTTCGTATTGGCCGTAAATGAGGTTGGTCTGGATGAGGCGTTGCAGCATGCGCGGCGAAAAATTCCCCCAACCTTCGTTGGCCTCGAAGGCGCACCGTTGCGCGAAAGCGATGTGCCCCATCGAGAAATAAATGTCGCTGAGCAATGTCGAGACGTAAGGGGTCTTGTTTCCGCTGACGTAGATGCTGCGGATGTCTATGCAAGGTTGCCGGAACAGTTCGTCTGCCAGTCTTCCTTTTTCGGCCAGTGCCATGTGCAGGTAGTTCTGAAAAAGCAGGTTGCTCATGGATAGGTGTTTGCACTTCTCTATCACCGTGTCCCACTGCTCGTTTCGGGCATGGTAGTCTAATTCTTTAAAGGCTTCGTTGCTGCGGCTCACGTACTGCTTGGCTTCGTTTGCCGCAAACAGTCCGATGCCCGCCAGCTGGAGGATGATAAGGATGCTTTGCCACCTCTTGCTCTTGATGCGTACCGACTTGTACGAAACACCGGTTGCCAGACATACGCCTGCCATCATAATCCACGGTTGGCAGACGATGGAGCCGGCCTGAAGCCTCAGCGTGAAATACCCGTCGGGCAAGAGCACGTGTTTCAATTCGCCTGCCAGTCCCATCCACAGGCAGGCTTTCCCGCATAGATACGCCAGCAGGGGGAGGGCAACGAACCAAACGGCTTGTTTGTAGTTGCGGAGAAGTTCGAGAATCAGCAGGCAGCAGCCATACAGCAAAGCGACAGGCCCGGCCATGACAAACAGCAACAGGGTGCTGATAACCGAGTAGCCCAAGCGCACGGCAAACCTGCGGAAGCGTGTCTGTATGGAAAGAAAGGCCGTCATCAGCAGAAAAGCCATGGTTCCGGCATATTGGTAATTGGTGTTGTAGTGCAGGCATGCCAAGGGGATGACGGGCAAAAGGGCGAGCGGAAGCAGCCATCGGCTTTCCGTGTGGCGATGCAACGTGTGTGCCGTAAGCACCGCGATGAGCGTGAGGAGCAGGGCTGTTATTACTATGCCGGCCGATGGATAAACGAAAAACTGAATCAGAAAGTCGGAAAGCAATTGTACGCATCCACCCGGCTGCGACGCTGTGGAGCCGATGTAAGCGGAGTGATACAGGAAAGTCCTTCCTTGTTCTATATAGCAAAAGTTGTAGTATCCTATGGCGGACAGGACAAAGGCGAACGACACGAACAGGATGATGCCGATGAGGAGGTACGCCAATTTGCTGTTGCGGAGTGTGAGTGTATTCATTAGCATATCGTTTCAGGAAACAAAAAATGCGCGGGGCATTTGTCCGGTGACAAAAGTAACAAGAAAATCCGGTAACGGTTGTTTTTCGGGGCTCTATTTTATGTTCAAGCAAAAAAGAAGCTTTGCAGCATTCGTCTCATCCGTTTTTTTGAAACCGGAGTGACTGATGTTTTTAGGTCGATTTCCCCCTTGTTTGTAAAGATTTAGAAATCCGCACTAAAAACCGGGTGGATTTTTAGTAAAATCTCCCCCGATTTTTAGTAAAAATTCCCCGGAAAATTAGTAAAAACGGCCTCGATTTTTAGTAAAAACTCATCTCCTTGATTTACAAAGGGTTACAAAATAGCTTTTTGTTTATATTTTTCTTAACGCGTAAAGAAAGAAAAACGGTGCTTTGAGGTTGCTCTTTTGCATCAATAAAGCATAACGAAACATCCCTGTTGCCGCCTGCTGTGCGGTTTGTGCAAAGCGGCGCAAAGCAAGTGCATGCCTCGTCCGGCCTTGCCGAGATTTGAGGTGGCGCATGCTTGTTTTTTCGTATGCCGCTTTTATCTTTAGCGTGTTATCTTGTTAAATTACAGATGATTAATGTGTTTTGATGTAATATAGGGAAAAAGAAATGTAACATAAAAAAGAAACATGTAGCACAATCAAAAAAACGTGTATCATAATGCTGTCAGTCGTATGCGCGTATGCTCTATCTTTGTCTCACCGGAAAACTCCGGGTTATAAAACTGAAACGTTAATCTTTAAAATCTGCTTCTGATGAAAAAGAGACAAAACTCCAAACTTCTGGCGGCCTTGTTCGTCCTTTCCTGTATGTCGGGATTTTCTTGCGCTTCTTTCACTGCGGGGGTAGGCAGAACTCCGGTTGTGGCAAAGTCGACGGCTATGTTCGACCGCTTCACCTACAAAGGAGAAGATACCTTTTATAAAGAGCATCCGCTGCCCGATGCCGAGTCGTTCTACAATCCCATCCTTCCGGGTTGGTATTCCGATCCCAGTATCTGCACCAATGGCGAGGGAGATTACTTCCTTGTTACTTCCACCTTCACCTTCTTCCCCGGAGTGCCCATCTTTCACAGTACGGATTTGGTGAACTGGCGGCAGGTAGGCCATGTGCTCACTCGTCCCTCGCAGTTGGTCAACATGAAAGGCCAGCACGTCAGTGGCGGTATCTTCGCACCGGCCATCTCTTACAACCCGCACAACAAAACTTACTACATGGTCACCACCAACGTGGGGGCAGGCAACTTCTTCGTAAAGACCCGGAACCCTTTCGGTGAATGGTCCGACCCCATCATGTTGCCCGAAGTGGGAGGCATTGACCCCTCTTTCTTCTTCGATGAAGATGGCAGGGCTTATATTGTGAACAACGATGACGCACCGGACAACAAACCCGAATACAGCGGGCACCGCACCATACGCGTGCAAGAGTTCGATGTGGCGACCGACCGCACCATCGGCCCTCGCAAGATATTAATAAATAAAGGTGTGCATCCCGAAGAAAAACCCATCTGGATTGAAGGCCCTCACATGTACAAAATAAATGGAAAGTACTTCCTGATGGATGCCGAAGGCGGTACCAGCAACTGGCACTCCGAGGTGATATTCCGTGGCGACTCTCCGATGGGTCCCTTTACGCCGTGGGACAAAAACCCTATCCTCACGCAAAGACACCTGTCAGGTTCGCGCCCCAATCCTGTGACTTGCGCCGGCCATGCCGACCTGATACAAACCAAAGAAGGTGATTGGTGGGCTGTCTTCCTCGCCTGCCGCCCCATCGACAACAAGTTCGAGAACTTGGGCCGCGAAACTTTCCTGATGCCCGTAAGATGGAGCGAGGACGGATTCCCCTACATGACGCAGGGCGACGAGACCGTACCTCCGGTCTTGAAACGTCCCGGCGTGAAGCGCAACGAAACAGTGACCTTCGGCAATTTTGAGGAAATCGAGGAGTTCGACGGTAAAACGTTGGGTATGCAATGGACTACGCTCCGTGCTCCCGCCACCGATTTGTATTCCTTATCCTCAGCTCCCGGCTATCTGACGCTGAAGTGTGCCGATATCAGTGCCACCGAGCGCGATACCCCCGCGTTTGTATCCCGCCGCATGCAGCACCACAATTTTGAGGCTGCCACCCGTATGCTGTTCAATCCTTCCGATGACAAAGAGGCTGCCGGCCTGCTGCTGTTCAAGGACGAACGCCATCAATACTTCTTCTGCGTGTCTCAACCCGGAGGAGTGCGCAGCATCTCTTTGAAGAAAATCGGTGCTTCCGCCGAAGAGGTGCTTGCCACACGGAAACTTCCTGCCAAGCAAACCGACATCCGTCTGAAAGTCGTGTCGCGCGGCACGCACTACGATTTCTACTACGCCACCTCCAAAGGCAAAGCGTGGACACTGCTGTGCAAGGACGTAGATGCCGGCTATCTCTCTACGGCTACGGCCGGAGGCTTCACCGGCAGCATGATAGGCCTGTATGCCACCCGGAAATGATTACACCTTTTATGATAATTTTAATTATTAATAAGTTCCTATGAAATTACGTAGTTATCTATTCTTCTTATCTGGAATAGTAATTTTCATGATTATTATTCGTTCCGTATTGTTGGTGCCAGTGGAATCAACTTGGTGGATGCGTACCATTGAGCTCTTCTTTTATCTTTCACCAGCTTTGTTGGCTTGGGGGATTGAGAAAAAAGGAATAAAAGAGTTTTGTAGAACTTATCTATTTCAAAGTAAGAATATTGATTATAAGAAAGTGGCTTGTTATACGCTTTATACAGCTATCTTGTACCCTTTATTGGTCGTCTCATTCGTTTTTATAGGAGGAAATTTATTGGGGATAGATGCTGTAGGAAGAGTGTTACAAGTCAATGAGAATTTTATCTATATGGGGATAACTTTTAGTGGGAATTCTTTGTGGGGAAATGTATTGCTTTTCTGTATGAATATTCTTTTTATGCTGGGGGCTGGTATTACATTAGGTACTTTTTCATATATAGCGGAAGAGGTTGGTTGGCGTGGTTTTCTTGAAAGAAATACGCCTTATAATCAAAGTGTTAAGCCTATTTTTTCAGGCTTGATCTGGACGCTGTGGGGACTGCCTTTTTATAAAATAGAGATTGGTTATTTATTTGTCTTGTTGTTATTCAATATTATATTTTCTTTTTATTTATCAAGAGTAGTAAGGGAAACAAATACTATTTGGGCATCAGCTGCTATTCGTGGAATTATTTCTTTTTGTAGTCTATCTGTTATAAATCCAGGTAATAACATGGGGCAACTTTGCACTATGGTTTTAGCAATGCTGTGTCTAATAGGTGTGTCTGTTACGCTACAATATGAGAAAAGAAAGATTTCTTAAGCAAATAGCTATAATTATAAATGGACACTAGTGATGGATGCTATTAAATTAATATATGACGACAGTTAAGACGATTATCTATAACGATTAATGATCAGAGAGAATAATGTAGTGATTAATTCTTAAACTAATGGTAATGAAAAATGTAACAAAAAAGATTCAGAAGATTCCCGGCCTGATCTTGATGATGCTGCTCTGTTGTTTGACGGTGTCGGCGCAAAAAGGAGTGACGGTGAAGGGAGTTGTTGTAGACGGCAACGGAGAAACTATCATTGGTGCTTCGGTCGTATTAAAAAGTAACAGCTCGGTAGGTACGATATCCGACATAGACGGTAACTTCGTCTTAAACGTACCCAATGAGAACGCCACTCTTGTTGTCTCATTTGTGGGAATGAAGCCGAAAGAAGTGAGAGCGACTTCCAAAGCTATTATGAGAGTGATGCTCGAAGACGACAGCCAGCAATTGGAAGAAGTGGTGGTAGTGGGTTACGGCCAACAGAAGAAAGCCTCAGTGGTAGGTGCCATTACCCAAACCACCGGTAAAGTGCTGGAAAGAGCTGCCGGTGTAAGCAACATTGGTGGAGCGCTCACCGGAAACCTGCCGGGCGTAATCACCACGCAAGGCACGGGAATGCCCGGTGAGGAAGATCCTAAAATTGTGATTCGTGGTGCAAGTTCTTGGAATAACAGCGAGCCTTTGGTGTTGGTCGACGGTATAGAGCGACCGATGAATAGCGTGGATATCAGTTCTGTACAGTCATTGTCCGTCCTGAAAGATGCCTCTGCTACGGCCGTTTATGGTGTGAAGGGAGCCAATGGTGTCATCTTGATTACAACTAAACGGGGAACCGAAGGCAGCGCGAAAATAGATGTGGGTTTTAATGCCACACTCAAGGCTCCTTCCAAATTGCCGAATAAGCTCGATGCATACGATGCTTTGATGGCCCGCAACGTGGCCATAGAGCATGAATTAGGCTTAACGCCCGACTCTTGGGCTTATATTAGGCCGCAATCGTTTATCAATAACTACCGCAATCAGACCTCCGTCGAACAGATGGAACGCTATCCCAACGTGGATTGGCAAAAAGCACTGTTCAAAGAAACGGCCGTGTCCTACAATGCCAATGTGAACGTAAGCGGTGGTACAAAGTTTGTGAAATATTTTGCTTCGGCCGATTATGTTCACGAGGGTGACCTCTTCCGCGTATACGACAATAATCGGAATTACAACTCCGGTTATGGATACGATCGTCTCAATGTGCGCAGTAACTTAGACTTTAGTATAACCAAAACCACGTTGCTCAAGATCAACTTGGCCGGTTCGAATGGCGTACGCAAGTCTCCTTGGAATAATGTCAGTGGAGACGAGTGGCAGATAGGACAACAATGGGCAGGTGCCTATAACATTGCCCCCGATGTGTTTTTGCCGCAATACAGCGATGGTTCTTGGGGATACTATCCTCAAATATCCAATGTGTCTAACTCGGCTTCGAACATGGCATTGGGTGGTTATATGCAAACCACCAGTACCCGCATCAATACGGACTTTACATTAGAACAGGATCTGGGTTTTGTGACGAAGGGATTGAGTGCCCGCGCCATGGTGTCTTGGGATAATATGTTTGTAGAGAATCAGCGAGGTATCAACGACCTTTATAATCAAGCCCAACAGAAGTGGATAAATCCTGAAACCGGCCAGGTCGTACTTAAAAACGACTTCGATAGTGCAAATGGCTTCGACTGGCAGCAAGGTGTGAACTGGACCACACAAGCCGGAACGGTAGATAATGGTGCTACGGTGCGTAATCTGTATTATCAGGCGCAATTAAATTGGGCACGTAGTTTCGGTAAGCATAATATTACGGCTATGGGACTGTTCAGCCGGCAGGAAAATGCCCGAGGCAGTGTGATGCCTACCTACCGTGAGGACTGGGCTTTCCGTACCACATATAATTTTGCCGACCGTTATTTCATTGAATACAATGGCGCCTACAACGGTTCGGAGAAATTCAGCAAGGAGAATCGTTTTGCTTTCTTTAATTCAGGCGCTTTGGGCTGGATGGTGAGCGAAGAACCGCTTTTCAAGCCTCTCAAGAAGTATGTTGATATGTTGAAGCTAAGGGCTTCTTATGGTGAGATTGGTGATGACAATCTGGGACCCAATCCTTTTGACCCAAGCAGACGATGGCTATATATGAGCCAGTGGGCCTATGGAGGACATACCACCATCGATTTGAATCAGAAAGAAAGTATCTATACGTGGTACAGAGAAGCTGCCATAGGTAATAAAGATGTGAAATGGGAAACGGTGAAGAAGATAAACCTGGGTATCGACTACTCTGTTCTGGGTGGTTTGCTGGCCGGTAGCTTGGAGTTTTTCCGTGACGAGCGTACGGACATCTTGGTGTTTGGTGCCGATCGTTCGGTTCCTTCTTATTTTGGAAGTACACCGCCCACTGCCAACATCGGTAAGGTTAGAACCAATGGATACGAATTGGAATTGCGCGTTAACAAAACATTTGCCAATGATATGCGCGTATGGGGTAACTTCAGCATGACGCATGCCAAGAATAAGATTCTGCAGAAAGACGATCAGGAATTGCGTCCCGGATATCAGAAAGCTGCGGGTTATAGCATCGGGCAATATATTTCATATATAGATGGTGGATTTATTCAGAATTTCGATGAACTCTATGGTAGTCCGGCTCATGATACGAATGACTCACACAAGTTGCCGGGTGACTATTACATCGTGGACTTCAATGGCGACGGTGTGATAGACAATAAAGACCAGGCTCCTTATGGATACACAGGAACCCCGCAGAACACCTTCAATGCGACCATCGGTTTTGAATGGAAAGGATTCAGCTGTTTCGCCCAGTTCTATGGAGTGACCAATGTAACGCGTGACGTATCTCTGAATAGCTTTGGCAGTAAACTCAATACGGTTTACAATATCGGTACTTGGTGGTCGGTAGACAATCCCAATGCTGATGTGGTGGTGCCGCGTTGGAACTCTACTCCAAGCTATAACACCGGAACTCAGTTCCTTTACGACGGTTCTTATATCCGCTTGAAGAATGTGGAGGTGGCTTATACCTTTACAAAAGGATTTGTAAAGAAGTTCGGAGTGCAGAATCTGAAAGTTTATCTGAATGGAAATAATCTGTGGCTGTGGACCAGAATGCCGGACGACCGTGAGGCAAACCTCTCCGGAGCGGGCTATTTGGGAGCATATCCTACGGTGAAGCGTTTTAATTTAGGTATAAAATTCACATTATAAAAGGAGAATCTTATGAATAAAAGATACACAACATATCTGTGGACCGGCGTTCTGTCTCTTGCTTTGGGGATAACTTTTCCCTCGTGCGAGGATTATCTGGACAAAGAACCGGAATCTACATTGTCCGAGACGGATGCGTATAAAAACTTCAGGAACTTTCAGGGTTTCATCGAAGAGATTTATAACTGTATTCCCGATAAGGAAAAGAATAACTATTGTACATCGTGGAACTGGGGAGACGATGAAGTGTTTAATCCTGAGGGAAATGCACACATGACACATCAGGCTGATTTAGGAAACTTCAGAGCTTGGCAGTCAAACAACCAAAGCTGGTTGTATCGCACCGGTAGCAATCCCGCTTCTACCAATAAATTTAACCACTCTTTGTGGCCTCATGCTTGGTATTGCATTCGTAAGTGCAATCTGGGTATAGATAATCTGGATAAGTTTACCGGAACGGAAGAGGAAAAAAAACTTATCGAAGGACAATTGTATTTCTTCCGTGCATGGTGGCATTTTGAACTGATGCAGTATTTCGGTGGATTGGCCTATGTGGATCAAACACTGGATGCTTCTACTAAGCTGAAACTGCCCAGACTGAGTTATCAGGAGTGTGCCGACAAAGCAGCTGCCGATTTTCGTAAAGCAGCCGATTTGCTGCCCATCAATTGGGATAATACCACAACGGGCAAGCTCACCGAAGGGAAAAACCAGCTGCGTATCAATAAGATCATGGCTTTAGGTTATTTGGGAAAGAACTACCTGTGGGCTGCAAGTCCGTTGATGGAGCATGGTGCTCAAATGGGCGGAGCTAAAACTTATAGCTACAATACAGACTATGCAAAGAAGGCTGCCGAGGCTTTCGGCGAACTGCTTGCTTTGGTAGAGAGCGGACAAACGCAATATGCCTTGGCGCAGTATGAGTATTCGGACATCTACAATCACGAAAAGGCTTCTTCCGCATCTACTTGTTTTTCTGATATCTTCTACACCCGACGCCAAAACTGGTTGATGCCGGGTAGCGTAGAGGCTATCTTCCGTGGTCCTTCGCCTGACGCCAATGGTTCGAACTGGAACGTTTCTAAACTGTTTGGCCCCAAGGTGGGAGGTATGGTTGAACACGACAACATTATTCACCAGCCCACTGCCAATTTGGTGAACATGTATGGCATGGCAAACGGATTGCCGCTGACCGATCCCAATTCAGGTTTCGATCCCGAATATCCGTTTAAGAACAGAGATCCTCGTTTCTATCACGACATCGTTTTTGATGGATTTAAATACGTAAACGGAACATTGAGTGCAGAGCGTGAGCAATACCGCTATTGTGAACTGTTTACCGGTGGTAATATGCGTCCGGTGGCCAATGGCAGTCGTACAGGATATTTCATTCAAAAATTGGTGCCGCATACTTGTAATGTAGGCGATAGAGAATACGATTGGGGTTCGAACTTGCACTGCTACCTGCCTTACATGCGCTTGGCAGACATTTATTTGATGTATGCAGAGGCATGTGCAGCCCAAGGTGGCGCCGGGGTGAGGTCCTCTAACTGTTCGTTGACGGCAGTCGATGCGGTAAATAGAATCCGCGAACGCTGTGGGGCCGGACACGTGGCTGAATCTTTCTTAACCGACAACCGGAAGTTTATGGACGAATTGCGCCGCGAGCGTGCTGTTGAACTGGCTTTTGAAGGATTCCGGTTCTGCGATTTGCAACGTTGGCTGTTGTTGACCGAAGCTCCTTATACCATTAAAACTTCTCAAGAATTCGATCGTCTGGAAAGCGCAGATTTCTTTAAAGAAAACGACCCGAGAGAGGCTAAGGTGGCAAACTTCAGAGAAGAGGTTATCTTGAAACGCATCTTCGGTACTAAACATTATTGGTTTCCATTGCCGGATGATGATGTGTACCTCTATGTAGAGTTCAAACAGAATCCCGGATGGTAATGCCGATCGTGGAGAATGCATGTTTAATACTAAAAGAGTAAACAATGAAATATATACAAACGAAATTCATTTTATGTGCGATGTCGGTCTTTTCATCCTTTGCTGTCAATGCACAGACAATGGTCGAAAATGAAATGGATTCTTTGGCGACTGACAAACAGCCGCTTGTACAAGTCGCATATCGCAAAGTGGCACAAAATGACTTGTTGGGAGGTGTCTCCGTAGTGAATGTTGAAGAGCTGACCGACAAGAATTACAACACTTATAGCTTGGATAATATGCAAGGATATATCGGTGGCTGGACCGGTAACTCAATGTGGGGAATGGATGCCGACAATGCCGGATACTTGGTGTTGGTGGATGGAGTACCTCGCAGCACAGACAATGTATTACCCTCTGAAATTTCTCAGATAACATTCCTGAAAGGGGCACAGGCTGTAGTTCTCTATGGAAGCCGTGCGGCCAAAGGAGCTATCTTGATAACCACGAAACGAGGTAGCGAAGGAGATTTGAGAGTGAATGTACGTGCCAATACTCGGTTGGATGTAGCAAAAAGCTTTCCGGAATACTTGGGCGCTGCCGAATACATGACGCTTTATAACGAGGCTTCCTTGAACGATGGTAAGGGCATCTCGTATACGCAAGAGCAAATCTATAACCATGGTTCCGGATTGAATCCGTATCGCTATCCGGATATGAATTTCTATTCGTCCGATTATATTCGGAAGGTTTCTAACTATTCGGATGTGTCTGCCGAGATTACAGGAGGTGGAAAACGTGCTCGTTTCTACACTCAAGTAGGGTATGCGCATGGGGGTAGCCTGCTGAAGCTTGGTGAAGCCAAGAACAATGGTACCAACCGTTTGAATGTGCGTGGTAATGTAGATGTTACCATTAACGATTTTATCAGTGCCTACATCAATGCCAATGCTGTGTTTCATGATGCAAAGAGTGCAAAAGGCAATTATTGGTCTGATGCGGCTACCGTTCGTCCTAACTCCCACAACTATGTAGCTCCATTTATTCCGTTGGATTATATCGACCCTAATGCGGCTGCTGCATGGGAGTTGATCAATACTTCTAACAATATCATTGATGGTAAGTACTTCCTTGGCGGTTCCAGTCTTGCTCCTACCAACGTTTTTGCCGACAGCTATGCAGCCGGAAGCTTAAAACTAACAAGCCGTCAGTTCCAATTTGATGCAGGAGTGGATATAAACCTGAATAAAGTTTTGAAGGGACTTTCTTTTCATACGCAATTTGCAGTGGACTATGCCACCGCTTATACAACCTCATTCGACAATAAATATGCCGTTTACACTCCGACGTGGTCTAACTACGGTGGGAAAGACGTTATTGTGGGATTAGTGAAAGAAGGTAATGATGAGCGGACGGCTACACAGAATGTAGGTTCAAGTGCCGATACACAGACCATCGCGTTTTCCGGTCGGTTCAATTATGAGAGGACTTTCAAGAAAGACCATAACATTTCGGCCATGCTGATAGCTTCGGGTTATCAACAAACATTGTCGGCCAGATATCATCGCATCAGTAATGCTAACTTGGCTTTGCAGGCCGGATACAATTTCCGCAATAAATATTATGCAGACTTTGGAATGGCATTGATTCATTCGGCTAAGCTGGCCGAAGGACACCGCAACGCTCTCTCTCCTTCTTTGACATTGGGATGGAGAATGAGCAAAGAGGGTTTCTTGGCCGATTCTCCGGTAGTAGACGATTTGATGTTCAGTATATCCGGAAGTGTGTTGCATCAAGACATAGATGTAGCGCTGGGAGGAAACGAGTATTATCTGTATAAATCGGTATGGACTCAGAACGATGGTTATGGCTGGTACGATGGTTCAAGCGGAAGATATACTATCTCCACCCGTGGCGAAAATACAGATCTCACCTTCATTAAGCGTAAAGAACTGTCTGTCAATCTGCGCACGTCATTATGGAAGAAACTGTTAACTGCCGATGCTTCGTTCTTTATCAATTCTATGGAAGGCTACTTGGTTAACCCCACTTCTTATCCGGGACATTTGGTTACCGGATATCCGGCGGCATCGTTTGTTCCTGTGATGAACTATAACAACAACCGTCGCGTTGGGTTTGACTTCAACGTAAATATGAATAAACGTTTAGGTAAGGTGGACTTTTCTTTGGGACTGTCGGGAACTTATTACGACACCAAGGCTACAAAGCGTGACGAAATCTTCACAGATACCCGTAAGCGCGAAGGACGTCCGGTGGATGGCATCTGGGGATATAAGAGTGCAGGCTTCTTTAAGAACGACGCGGATATTGCCGCTTCTCCGGAGCAGAAATTGGGAGGTACGGTAAAACCCGGTGACATCAAGTACATTGATTTGAATAACGATAACGTGATTGACGAGAAAGACCAGACCTACTTAGGCAAAGGCGGATGGTATGGAGCGCCTTTTACCCTCGGTGTGAACCTGACGGCAAAATGGAACGGGTTTACGTTCTTTGCTTTGGGTACGGGAGGTTTCGGAGCTTATGGCATGAAGAACAGTTCTTACTATTGGATTTCGGGAGAAAACAAATATTCAGCAATAGTACGCAACCGTTGGACACCTGAAACGGCCGAAACTGCCACTTATCCTCGTCTTACCACGGAGAGTGGAAGCAACAATTTCGTCTCTTCGGATTTCTGGATGTATAAAAACAACCGTTTTAATCTGGTCAAAGTGCAGGTTACTTATGACTTGCCCAAACAGTGGCTCCGCAACTCGTTCCTGCACGAAGTTTCTGCTTATGTGAGCGGAGGCAATCTGCTTACCATAGCCAAGGAGCGCAAGCATATGGAGATGAGCGTGGGAAGTGCGCCACAAACCCGATTCTATAATATTGGCGTGAAAGCGGTATTCTAAAAAATATAACAATGAACAATATGAAAATAAAAAACATCATAGGATGCGTGGCGTTGCTCGCCACATTTACGGCATGTGATGATATGTTTTCGCCCGCTATCGAAAACAATAGAGGTATACAGGAGATGTATAACGAACCGGCTTATGCCCAAGGACTTCTGGGATATGCCTATGCCATGCTCCCTTATGACACCCGAAGTGTGAGCGATGTGGCCACAGATGATGCCGTAACGAACGACCGGTCGAATAATCTGCAGAAAATGGCTCAAGGGGCTTGGAACTCTGCTAACAATCCGGTGTCTCAATGGCAGGCTCGTAAGGCCACCATTCAATATCTCAATATTTTTCTTGAAAATGTAGATAAGGTGGTGTGGGCCAAAGACGAGAAAGTCAATGCGATGTATTGCGACCATTTGAAAGGTGAGGCTTATGCGCTTCGTGCCTTGAACATGTATTATTTGCTGATGGCTCATGCAGGAAAAACATCGGATGGGCGGATGTTGGGTGTTCCTAAATTGACGAGCTCTGAAGGAGCTTCTTCGGATTTCAATCTGCCAAGAAATACGTTTCAAGAGTGCTTGGACATGATCTTTGAAGATATTGATGCTGCTTTGCAATTGCTTCCTTTGGATTATGTGAATGTGAAAGATGCTGATATCCCTGCAAAGTATAAAGCAAATGGTGTAACAAATGCCGGTGACTACAACCGGGTGTTTGGTACTTACATGCGTGGACGTATGAGTGCGCGCATTGCAGAAGCCATTCGGGCACAAGTAGCTTTGTTGGCCACCAGTCCCGCTTTCATAGAGGGTACCACGATCAATCAAGCAACAGCTGCCGATTATGCTGCAATAGTGTTGGATCGCATAGGCGGTGTTTCAGGTATTGCTCCTAAGGGACATACGTGGTTTATGAATACGGCAGAGATTGATAATTTAGGTTCGGGAGCTGTGCCGGCCGAAATTATCTGGCGCGGAAATATATCCAATGGAGATGCTGATTGGGATATCGGGCTTCAGACCGAAAAAGACAATTTCCCTCCTTCGCTCTATGGCAACGGACGTATCAATCCTACTCAGAATTTGGTAGATGCTTTCCCTATGGCCAATGGATATCCCATTGATGATGCGTTGAGCGGTTATTCAAAAAAGTCTCCTTATGTTGGTCGTGACCCGCGTTTGGCACAGTACATCATCTATGATGGTGCAAACTTCAAAGGAAAAACAATTACTACAGGTACCTATACTTCCGACAATGATGGGCTGAACAAGCAAGCTACTTCTACTCGTACCGGATATTACATGCGTAAGCTCTTGCGTGAAGATTGTAGTGCCAATCCCAGTGCACTGAATGCGCAGAAGCACTATACGGCACGAATCCGTTACACAGAGATTTTTCTGGCTTATGCTGAGTCTGCCAACGAAGCATGGGGACCTACCGGTAAAGGAAATCACGCATACAGTGCGTATGATGTTATCAAAGCCATCCGTGCTCGCGCAGGGGTAGGTGCGGATAACGGGGATGCCTACTTGGAGAGCATTAAGAACGACAAAGACAAGATGCGTCAGCTTATTCGCAATGAACGTCGCATAGAGCTTTGTTTCGAGAATAAGCGTTTCTGGGACTTGCGTCGTTGGAAAGCTCCTTTGACCGAGCCGGCTCAAGGCATGCAGGTGAGCAAAGCAGGCGATGAACTGACCTATACGGAGATTAAAGTAGAAGACAGAGTATATAAGGATTATATGTACTATGGTCCTATACCTTATGACGAAACGATGAAATGGGGAAACCTGGAACAAAATGCAGGTTGGTAATCTATTGTGTGTAATAAAAAAAGTAGAACGAAATGAAACTAATTAATATATTATCAGTATTGGCAGTGGGGGCATTGATGGCTTCTTGCGAAAATCTAACAGTTACGTTTCCTGATTATGAGGGAGGTACTTCCGTGTATTTCGCCTATCAATATCCGGTACGCACACTGATCTTGGGAAACAGTACAACCACCCCTGTGGATAATGACCGTAAGTGCATCATCTATGGTGCAATGGGTGGAGCTTATAAGGGAAAGGATATCACGGTAGACATTAAAGTGGACAACACCTTGACGGATAATCTTTATTTTCCCGATGGTTCGGTTGTGCAGCCCATGCCTGCCGAATATTATACCTTAGGAAGTGATAAACTTATTTATGGTGGAGACTATATGGGAGGTGTGGAAGTACAGTTCACTGATGCTTTCTTTGCCGATCCCAAGGCCTTGAAGAACACGTATGTAATTCCTCTGATGATGACGGGGGTAAAAGGGGCTGATAGAATACTGGCCGGCACTCCCCTGATTGAAGGCGATAAGCCTGCACACACAAATTCGGAGTATTGGAGTGTACAACCCAAAGATTATGTGCTCTATTGCGTGAAGTTCATCAACCCTTGGCATGCTACTTATTTGCGTAGGGGAGTGGATGTTATTACCGAGAATGGAAAAACAACAACGGTAGTAAGACATACCGGCGATGTAGAGAAAAATGAGGTATGTAAAATGACCACGTCGGGTCTGAAGCAAACGCTTTATCCCGTTACCACCACCGTGGCATCTACTCAGGCAAAACTGGCTTGCGATTTATTGCTTACCTTCAATGATAAGAATGAATGTGTGATTACCTCTGCCACTGCCGGATACACAGCATCCGGTTCCGGAAAGTTTGTGGAAGCAGGCGAGAAAAAGAGCTTTGGAAACAAAGACAGAGATGTGATGTATTTGGAGTATAACATTGATTTTGGAGCACAGAAGTATGCTACAAAGGATACACTGGTGGTACAAACACGTGGCGTGGTGGCAGAGTGGTTTACTCCTACATATAAAGCTAATTAAGTTATGAAAAACATGGAATTATGAGAAAGTTACTATCATTATTATTTGTGGCTACATTGTTCTCTTGCGCCGATGATGTGATTATGGACTACAAAATAGACAAACCGGCATCTTTGGAACAGTACGAATACCTCAACGCTTACGAGGCATTGAAAAATTATGTAGACCGCGCAAGCAATCCGAACTTTAAGCTGGGATTGGCCATTTCTGTCAATCAGTTTCTGGAGAAAGGTGGAGTTTATGCCTTGGCATGTTCCAATTTCGATGAACTGACAGCGGGCAATGCCATGAAGTATAGCTCTGTGGTTAGAGATAATGGTGCAATGGATTTTTCTACTGTCGCCAATTTTGTGAATCTGGCAAAAGCTGCAAATCTCACTATCTACGGGCATACGTTGGCTTGGCATTCGCAACAGAACAATAAGTATCTGAATTCGCTGATCAAGGATAAGGAACTTAAGGTAGATCCAAATGCGGCGAATAATTTTATTGTCTACAATACGGGTACTGCCGGCGCAAATTCTTGGGATAAGCAAGCAATTTACTCGCTTCCGGTGGCATTGGAAGCCGGTGCTGACTATACACTGACTGTTGACATTAAAGCTTCTGATGCTTGCCAATGCGGCCTTTGGCCCATCTGGGATGCGAGTCCTAATAAGAACCAATGGGGTGGGAGTAATGATGTGCAATACTTGAATGAAAATACTATCGGTACCAAATGGGATACTTATACATGGAAGTTCAATGCTGCATTTACTCACGATAAATTGCAGTTTGTGTTTGGAAAGCATGGCGGTACAATCTGTTTTGATAACCTTGTGCTTGTAAAAGATGGTACGGACGCCAACCTCATTAAAAACGGTGATTTTGCGGAGGCTGCTACAACCGGTTGGGGAAATAACTGGCAAGGGCCTTCCTTTGAAATTGGTAAGGAAGGTACAGCTTCTGTTCCGGTTGCCATATCTGTTGTTGAAACAGATTTTTCTGATGGTGTGGCATTGATGGGATGGGGTAATGGCTCTACTCGTGAAGTGGTAGACGGAGTTCTCGTTATCAACAATCCTTCTGCTGCAAATTTCTGGGAGGCTCAAGCAGGATTTGATGTTTCCGTTCCTTTTGAGAACGGCGTGAAGTATTTCTTGAAATTAAAGGTAAAGGGAAGTGTAAAAGGAGAAATTAGATCTGGATTCCAAAACCCGGATGGTTATAAAGACTGTGGAAGCTTCCCCAACTTTAATATATCAACAGAATGGAAAGAAATAACCATTAGTACTACATGTAGTGGAGATAATGCTTTGCGTTTCCTTTTCAGTTTTGGTGATTATGGCGGTACTATTTATATGGATGACATTTCCATCTATTATGAACAGTCTATGAATTCTATCCCTCTCACTCCTGCCGAGAAGAAAGACACCCTTACATGGGCTATGAACAACTGGGTGGAAGGTATGATGAAAGCAACGGGTGGTTATGTCACTACTTGGGATGTGGTGAACGAAGCCATTGCAGGCGGTGGCGATGACGGCGAAGGCTTCTATCCTTTGCAATCCGCCAAGAACGTATCGGCAGAAGATGCCAAGAACAACTTCTATTGGCAAGACTACTTGGGAAGCGAAGACTATGTACGTATCGTGATAGCTGCTGCCCGCAAGTATTATGCCGAAAACGGTGGTACGGCTCCGTTGAAGCTCTTCATCAACGACTACAATCTGGAATCCGACTGGGACGACAATAAGAAAGCCAAGAGTTTGGTACACTGGATTGAGAAGTGGGAATCCGACGGCGTGACGAAGATTGACGGTATCGGCACACAGATGCACGTAAGCTGCCATGCCAATGCTGCCATGCAGAAGAGCAAGGAAGAGCACGTGGTGAAGATGTTCGAGATTCTGGCCAAAAGCGGCAAGTTAGTGAAGATTTCCGAACTCGACATGGGCTATGTGGACGAAGACGGCAAGAGTGTGAAGACGGCAGACATGACCGAAGCGCAACACAAAGCGATGGCCGAGTACTATAAGTTCATCGTGAAGAAGTACTTCGAGATTATTCCTGCTGCACAGCGATATGGCATCACCCAGTGGTGTGCCACCGACAGTCCTGCCGATTCGGGTTGGCGCGGTGGCGAACCCGTAGGTTTGTGGGATGCCAACTACAACCGTAAACACACTTACGCAGGCTTTGCCGATGGCTTGGCAGGAAAATAACCATTTAAATCAATAACCTTGATGGTAGAAGGCATTACGCTTTCTACCATCTATACCTCATCGATTAAACAAAGAAAACCGAAGTATTATCTTTAGAGACATGAAGCATATTCCCATTTTTTTCCTCTTTTTCTGCCTGTTTTTTTCTGCTTGTTCCGAGGAGTCTCTGCCACCTGAGCCGAAACCCAAGCCACAGCCGGAAGTGGAAGAGCCGCAGCCGAAGCCTGAACCGGAAGAGGCAGTGACCAACGTGTTGCCCGCCTTGAACGTGGTGGGGCGTTACTTGAAGAACGAAAAGGGAGAAATCGTCAACCTGCATGGATTTACGCAGACTTACAGCCCTTTCTTCAACGACAACGCATGGAACAACTATGATGTGCAAGCCTGCCTTGCATACAACAAACGCATGGTGGACGAGATACTGGCGGCAGGCTGGAAGTTCGACTTCGTGCGGATGCACCTCGACCCTTACTGGAGCGACGACCCCGATATGAAGTCCGTGCGCTACGAAGGACACGAACGCTTCTCCGAGGCCCGTTTCAGGAAATACCTCGACGCGCTGTTTGTGCCGATGGCGGAGTATTTCATCTCCAAAGGCCTGTATGTGGTGATGCGTCCGCCGGGCGTATGTCCGCATGCTGATCCTTACAAGGGCATCGAGTTGGGCGACAGTTATCAGTTCTTCCTCCTCAAAGTGTGGGACATCGTGGCGCAGCATCCCAAGCTGAAGAACAACACGGGCGTGATGTTCGAGCTGGCCAACGAGCCTGTCAACATCAAAGGGACTGACGGCACTTACGGCAGTTGGGGCGATGGGCACTTCAAGAACCTCAAGCTGTACTTTCAGGAGATAGTGAATAAGGTTCGCAAGCATTGCCGCAACGTCATCTGGGTGCCGGGATTGGGCTACCAGTCTTTGTATGCCGGCTATGCCAAGCATCGCATCGAAGGAGAGAACATCGGTTTTGCAGTGCATTGCTATCCCGGATGGTATGGCAGCGACGCCGAAGAAGACAGTGCCGAGGGCATAGGAGCATCTGTGGGTGGAGGTTACGAGAGCTTCCTGCGCGGATGGAAGGCACAGGTAGGGCCGGTATCGGCTTTCGCCCCCATCATGGTGACGGAGATAGACTGGGCGCCGAAGAAGTACAACGCCACTTGGGGAAAGAGCATCACCGGCGTGGCGGGAGGAAAAGGCTTCGGGGCTAACTTCAAGCGCATTGCCGACGACGAGGGGAACGTGTCTTGGCTGTTCTTCACCACGAGGTCGCACGAGTTGGCGGCTTTCAAGGACGTGGAAGGTACGCCGGGCAACTACACTTTCCTCAACGACCCCGAAGCATGCGCATGGCCCATATACCATTGGTTTAAGGAATATGCCGAGGCAAAGAACAACAATTAGCCCCAAAGCAGCCGGGGAGCATATAAAGAATAAGAATAAATAATACTTAGCGGTCTGATGACCGGTTTGGGTTAAATAATCGACAAGCAAAAAAGAACGAAAAATGAGAAACAAGAAAACAGTATTGGCCGGCCTGCTTGCCATCGTGGTGACGGCTTGCGGTGCGCAGACAGCCGTAAAGAAAGAGGCGACGTTGAAAGATGCGTTAGGCGATAAGTTCCTTATCGGCACGGCGTTGAACACGCGGCAATCGTCCGGACAAGACACGGATGCCGTGAAGGTGGTGAAAAAACATTTCAATGCCATTGTGGCCGAGAACTGCATGAAGAGCGAAGTGCTTCAGCCCGAAGAGGGGCGTTATGACTTCCGTCAGGCCGACGAGTTCGTGAAGTTCGGCGAAGACAACGGCATGACGGTGACGGGACATTGCCTTATCTGGCACTCGCAGTGCCCCCGTTGGTTCTTGGTGGACAAAGACGGGAAGAACGTTTCGGCCGAAGTGCTGAAGCAACGCATGAAAGAACACATCACAACCGTTGTGAGCCGCTACAAAGGCCGCATCCTCGGTTGGGACGTGGTGAACGAGGCAATTATGGAAGACGGTTCGTACCGCAAGAGCAAGTTCTACGAGATATTGGGCGAAGAGTTCATTCCGCTTGCTTTCCAATATGCCCACGAGGCCGACCCCGATGCGGAGCTCTACTACAACGACTACAACATGCACGAACCCGGCAAGCGCGCCACGGTGGTGAAATTGGTGAACGACCTGAAGAAGCGCGGCCTGCGCATCGATGCCGTGGGCATGCAGGGGCACGTAGGCATGGACTATCCCGACCTGTCGGAGTTTGAGGCAAGCATGGAAGCTTATGCGGCAACCGGTGCGAAGGTGATGATTACGGAGTTCGACATGAGCGCACTGCCCACCATCAGCCGCTCGGCCAACGTGGCAGACAGGGTGGATTTTGAGAAGAAGACGTTGAATCCCTATCCCGACGGCCTGCCCGACAGCGTTTCACTGGAATGGAACGCACGCATGGAGACGTTCATGAACCTCTTCATCAAGCACGCCGACTACGTGACCCGTGTGACGGCATGGGGCGTGAGCGACCGCGACTCTTGGAAGAACAACTTCCCGATGCGCGGACGTACGGACTATCCGCTGTTCTTCGACCGCGAATATCGTCCGAAACCTTTCGTGCAGAAACTCATCGACGGCGCAGCGAAATAAAACGTTCTTGCCGACCGCAACCTTTTTTCGAGGCGCAGGTTACACCGGCTTCACGACCCTCACAGAAGAGGGCATCGTGTTCTGCCGTGTAATCTGCGCCTCTTGTTTGCAGGTGAGATGCCTGCCTCCCCCTCATCCTGAAAAGGCAGGAATAAACGACTGATAACCAATGGACTTTAGCTTTAAGACGCAAGTCCCCGTGTGAGGTTATCGCCCTGCTTCTTATCCCGAATTCAGGTCTGCGTTTAGGTTTATTCTTCTGCATACATGTTGCAGATTCACTGCAAGCCCGTTGCAGATCTGCTGCAAAACGGTTGCAGTGACGCTGCAAAACGCTTGCAGTGACGCTGCAAAATGCTTGCAGTGTTGCTGTAAAATAGTTGCAGTGGCAGTGCAGTGGTTGCCCGGAGTTTTGCCAAGCATGAAAGCGCATCCTTCTGTATGGACTTTGTGAAAAGTCGGTTTATCCGTATGGAAAGCGTCCCCACGGCCCGCTTCATAGGCCATTATATGCAATATGTAACATCGGCAAAAGTTTTTGAAACATGTTTATGGGGCAGATTGGCAAAGAATGCTTTTCTTTGCCTCCGTCTGAAAGAACAAGATATTGAGTATGAAGAAAATGATTACGCTGATGCTGCTGTGGATGCTTTCCGCACAGGTCACTTTTTTGAGGGCAACCGATAGATGGGTCTCTTTCCAACCCGATGGCGGAAGTTTCGCACTGGTCACTCCGCAAAGCAAATCGTTCGCCATTTGGTGCGACGGGGCGGAACATAAGGGCGTGTTGAGGGCAGTGGGCAATTTGCAGGCCGACTTCGAGAGGGTGACGGCGGCAAAGCCCCGTTTGGCGACAGAGGCCGGAAAAGACGTACGCATTGTAGTGGGCTCGTGGGACAAGAGTCCGCTCGTTCGTCGGCTGATGAAAGCCGCCGGGATAGAAGCCGGCGTGTTGGAAGGCAAAAACGAGAAATTTCTCATCACCACCCTTCGTGCGTCGCTTCCTGAATCGGAGGAAGAAATACTGCTCATTGCCGGAAGCGACAAGCGCGGCACCATCTATGGCATCTACGAACTCTCTGCCCGTATAGGTGTTTCGCCTTGGTATTGGTGGATGGATGTCCCTGCAGAACAACACGATGCAATCCATATAAAAAGAGGTGTGTACACCGATGGCGAACCGGCCGTGAAGTACCGGGGCCTGTTCATCAACGACGAATGGCCCTGTCTGGGCAGCTGGGCCACCGGGAAGTTCGGCGGGTTCAACAGCAAATTCTACGAACATGTCTACGAACTGCTGTTGCGGCTCAAAGCCAATTTCCTGTGGCCTGCCATGTGGGCATCGGCCTTCTATGCCGACGACCCGATGAACAGCGTGCTGGCCGATGAAATGGGAATCATCGTAGGCACCTCTCACCACGAACCGATGGCACGCAACCATCAGGAGTGGGCAAGGAAACGCAAGGAATACGGGGCATGGGATTACGCTTCCAACCGGGAGGTGATAGACCGCTTCTTCCGCGAGGGAATGGAAAGGGCTGCCTCCACCGAAGACCTCATCACCATAGGGATGCGCGGCGACGGCGATGCCCCGATGGGTGGCGAAGAGGGCAAAGACCACGAATACGTGGCACGCTACAAGGAAAACATGCGCCTCATGGAGCAGATATTCAAGAACCAGCGCCGCATCATCAAGGAGGTGACGGGAAAGCCGGCCGAGAAGCGTCCGCAGGTATGGGCCATCTATAAGGAGGTGCAGAATTACTACGACATGGGCCTGCGTCCGCCTAAGGACGTCATCATGCTGGTGTGCGACGACAACTGGGGAAACGTGCGCCGCTTGCCCGACGCCGAAGGGCGGAAACATCCGGGAGGGTGGGGCATGTACTACCACGTGGACTATGTGGGTGCGCCCCGCAACACCAAGTGGCTGAACGTGACCCCCATTCAGAACCTGTGGGAGCAGATGCGGCTGACCTACGACTATGGTGTGGACAAACTCTGGGTGCTGAACGTGGGCGACATCAAGCCGATGGAATATCCCATCACGTTGTTTCTGGACATGGCATGGAACCCGCGACGCTACGACGCCGGTAACCTGCCGGAACATACCGGACGCTTCTGCGCCGACCAGTTCGGCCAAGAGCAGGCCGAAGAGGCAGCGCGCATCCTCAACCTTTACTGCAAATACAGCGGACGTGTCACGCCCGAAATGCTGGACCGCAACACCTACAACCTTGAAACGGGCGAATGGAAACAAGTGTCGGACGAGTTCCTGAAGCTGGAAGCCGAAGCCTTGAGGCAATACATCTCGCTGAAACCGGCCTACAAGGATGCTTACAAACAGCTCATCCTCTTCCCCGTGCAGGCCATGGCAAACCTTTATGAGATGTACTATGCCCAAGCCATGAACCATAAACTCTATAAGGAGAACAATCCGCAGGCCAACGAGTGGGCGGAGCGGGTGGAGCGTGCTTTTAAACGCGACGCCGAACTGTGCCGCGACTACAATGAGGTGATGTCGGGCGGCAAGTGGAAGGGCATCATGACGCAGAAGCACATCGGATACACCTCGTGGAACGATGACTTCCCCGCCGACGTGCAGCCGGAAGTGTTCCGTGTGGCAGACGCCGGACGCCTTACGGGCGGATACACCTTCACCGGAGAGAACGGGGTGGTGTCTATCGAAGCCGAGCACTTCCACCGTGCCGTAGATGCCGCCGATGCCGCATGGAAAGTGATTCCGCACATGGGGCGCACGTTGAGCGGCGTAGCCTTGATGCCTTATACCGCTGCGGTGGACAATGCGTCGTTGAGCTACCGGATGCAGCTTCCGGCAGAACAGGAATGGGTCGACGTACACGTTGTGGTGAAGTCCGCCTTGGCTTTCAGCAATGTGCAGGGGCACCGCTATTCCGTGGCTTTCGAGGGAGGCGCCGAAGAGGTAGTGAACTTCAATGGCGACCTGAACGAAGAGCCTGCCAACATCTACACCAAGTTCTATCCCACGGTGGCACGCCGGGTGGTGGAGAAGAAGATACGGATGCGCCTTCCGGAAACAGACTCCGGATTGCATATGCTGGTGCTGAAACCTCTGGAGCCCGGCATCGTTTTCGAGAAAATCGTGGTAGACTACGGAGGCTATAAGGAGAGCTACCTGTTCATGAACGAGTCTCCTTGCAGGCGCGAGCCGTAGCGTTGGAACGAAAAACATCGGGGGAATCCCCGGTCGGATATACCTTGTTTTAAAATCTTTAATTGAAATATCATGAAAAAAGTTCTTTTATTTGTTGTCTGCGTCCTCTGCGCCCTGCTGGTGAAAGCAGAAAAAGAGCCTTACCGGAATCCTGATTTAAGTTCGACGGAAAGAGCGAAGGACTTGCTCTCGCGTCTTACATTGGAAGAAAAAGCACAACTGATGTGCGACGTCTCCGAAGCCATTCCCCGGCTGGGAATCAAGAAGTTCAACTGGTGGAGCGAGGCGCTGCACGGCGTGGCCAATCAGGGAAACGTCACCGTGTTTCCCGAACCGATAGGAATGGCGGCCTCGTTCAACGAAGACCTGTTGTTCCGCATCTTCACCGCCACATCCGACGAGATGCGTGCCAAGTACAACGAGCGTATGCGCAACAGGCAGGAAGATGAACGCTTCCACAGCCTCTCGGTATGGACCCCCAACGTAAACATCTTCCGCGACCCGCGCTGGGGACGCGGACAGGAAACCTACGGCGAAGACCCTTACCTGACATCGCAGATGGGAATAGCCGTGGTGAAGGGATTGCAAGGCCCTGAAAACGAGAAGTACCGCAAGCTGCTGGCCTGCGCCAAGCACTATGCCGTACACAGCGGCCCGGAGTGGAGCCGCCACTCGGCCAACTTGAACAACGTGAGTCCCCGCGATTTGTGGGAGACCTACCTGCCTGCCTTCAAAGCATTGGTGCAGAAAGCCGATGTGCGCGAGGTGATGTGTGCCTACCAGCGTCTGGACGATGACCCCTGCTGTGGCAACAGCCGTCTGCTCCAACAAATCCTGCGCGACGAATGGGGCTTCAAGTACATGGTGGTTTCGGATTGCGGTGCCATCTCCGATTTCTGGACTTCGCACAAGTCTTCGTCCACCGCCATGCATGCCGCCGCCAAAGGTGTGTTGGCCGGTACGGATGTGGAGTGCGGCTTCGGCTATGCCTACACCGAACTGCCCAAAGCCGTGAAGCAGGGACTGATTTCGGAAGAGGAGATAGACAAGCATGTGCTCCGCCTGCTCGAAGGCCGTTTTGAGCTGGGCGAGATGGACGACCCCTCGTTGGTGTCATGGTCTAAGATTCCGGCATCGGTCATCAATTGCGACGCGCACAAAAAACTTGCTCTTGAGATGTCAAGACAAACCATGACTTTGTTGCAGAATAAGAATAATGTGCTGCCGTTGAGCAAGTCTGCCGGAAAGATTGCCGTTATCGGTCCGAATGCCGACGAGAAGGCCATGCTTTGGGGAAACTACAACGGGACGCCCAACCGAACCGTCACCATTCTGGATGGCATACGCGGCAAACTCGGCAAGAACAAAGTGACCTACCTGAGAGGTTGCGACTTGGTGAACAACCGCATTCTGGAATCCTATCTCGACCAATGCGGGATAGACGGTAAACCCGGCATCAAGGCCACTTTCTGGAATAACCCCGACCGCGCAGGCGAACCGGTTTCCTCGCTTCGCACCACCCGCCCCATCAACGTGACCACCTACGGACAACATACGTTCGGTCCGGGCGTCAACCTCGAAAAGTTCTCTGCCAAATATGAGACGGTGTTCAGACCGAAAGAATCGGGCGAGGTACTTCTCAGCATGGAAGGATGCAGCTATTTCGAACTGTTCGTCAACGGCGAGTCCATGCGCAAGGAACGCACGTGGCGTACCACCGACACACGCACCCTGCTGCAAGTGGAAAAAGGAAAAGAATATAAGATAGAGATATTGTATGCACAGGTAGAGAATTGGGCGGCCAACCTCAAGTTCAATCTTGGGAAAGAGACCGACATCGACTACGGACAGAGCATAGCCCGGCTGAAAGGCATTGAGACTGTTGTGTTTGTAGGAGGAATCTCTCCGCAATTGGAGGGTGAGGAGATGCCGGTGGAACTGCCCGGATTCAAAGGTGGCGACCGCACCGACATCGAACTGCCTGCCGTGCAGCGCAACTTCTTGAAGGCTTTGAAAGAAGCGGGAAAGAAAGTGATTCTGGTCAACTGTTCAGGTTCGGCCATTGCCCTGCTGCCCGAAACGGAGAGCTGCGACGCCATCCTTCAGGCTTGGTATGGTGGCGAACTGGGCGGCGAAGCGGTGGCCGACGTGCTGTTTGGCGACTATAACCCTTCGGGCAAGCTGCCGGTGACATTCTACAAATCGAGCGACCAACTGCCCGATTACGAAGATTATTCAATGAAAGGGCGCACCTATCGTTATATGTCCGATGCGTTGTTTCCTTTCGGCTACGGATTGAGTTACACCGACTTCAGCTTCGGCGAGGCACGGGCGGACAAGGCGAAACGCACACTGATCGTGCCCGTGAGCAACACCGGTAAGCGTGCCGGTACGGAGGTAGTGCAGGTGTACGTGCGTAAAGTGGGCGACACCGACGGACCGTTGAAGAGCCTGAAAGCTTATCAGCGTGTCTCCCTGAAGCCGGGCGAAAGCAAGGACGTGGTGCTGCAACTCTCGGACGAGGCGTTTGAGTTCTTCGACCACAGCACGAACACCATGCGCGTGACGCCGGATGCCCGGTATGAGGTGTTCTACGGCAACAGTTCCAAGGATGAAGACCTGAAGATGATAGTGATGGATTGAGGATAGAAAACGAACATTGCCCTTTTGCTAATGAAAAACAAATCAATCATATCGGCATTTGCCTTTCTGTGCCTGACGTCCGTTGCGACGCAGGCACAGAACCCCATTATCCGCGACCAGTTTTCGGCCGACCCCACGGCCAGAGTGTTTGAGGGAAAGATGTACGTCTACCCTTCTCATGACATACCAAGCCCCATAGAGCGGCTGAAGGAGTGGTTCTGCATGGCCGACTATCATGTGTTTTCCTCCGAAAACCTGACCGACTGGAAAGACCACGGCGTCATCGTCAGTCAGGAGCGTGTCCCGTGGGTGCAGCCCGAATCGTATTCCATGTGGGCGCCCGACTGCGTCTTTAAGGATGGCAAGTACTACTTCTATTTCCCATCCACGCCACGTGGCGGAGAGAGGGGCTTTGCCGTGGGAGTGGCTGTGAGCGATAAACCATACGGCCCTTTTATCCCACAGATGCGTGCCATAGAAGGCGTGAGGGGCATCGACCCTTGTGTGCTGACCGACAAGGACGGGCAAAGCTACATCTATTGGGCAGGCGGTGGCATGTGGATGGCAAAGCTGAAAGACAATATGCTGGAACTGGCTTCCGAACCCGTGCAAGTGCAGAAGTTGCCCGATGGGTTCAAGGAAGGCCCTTTCGTCTTTGAGCGCGGCGGCAAGTATTATTACACTTTCCCGTGGGTGCAGGACAAGACCGAAACATTGGCCTATGCCATGGGAGACCATCCGATGGGACCTTTCGAGTTTAAAGGAATCATCATGGACCAATCCCCTACCGGATGCTGGACAAACCACCACTCCATCGTGGAGTATCAGGGACAATGGTATCTTTTTTATCATCATAACGACTATTCGCCGCAGTTCGACAAAAACCGTTCGGTGCGGGTAGATTCGCTCTCTTTCAATGAGGACGGAACGATACGCAAAGTAATTCCCACTCTGCGTGGGGTAGGAATCACGGATGCCCGTACCAGAATCCAGATAGACCGTTACAGCCGTACGGCTCCCACCGGAGTCTCCATCGCATTCTTGGACGAGGCCGATAAATTCCGGGGGTGGAAAGCGGTCTTCAGCAGAAAGAATGCGTGGCTGCAATACGGCCGGGTGGACTTCGGCAATGAAAAGGTGGAGAGGCTGACGGTACGCGCCCGTTCGTTCTCTGCCAATGTGCTGCAAGTGCGGGCAGGCGGAAAGGACGGAAAGTTGATAGCGTCTGTGCCCATCCCGCGTAGCAAGGAGTGGACAGAGAGCTGTGTGGCTGTGGCCTCGGCTCCGCAGGGAATACAGGATCTGCACATCTCGCTTCAGAAAGGCGGAAAGGTGGAAGTAGATTGGATAGGTTTCGATGCCCTTCCGTGGGAAGCCGGTGCATTTGAGACGAGACAATATCGCAACCTGTTCGCCGAGATGGGCTACAAGCAGGCCGACATCGACGCCAAACTGAAAGAGGTGTTCGATGGTGTGTTCCACGGCCCTGACAAAGTATATTTTGAAGTGGGCGACTCGATGGCCTATATCAGCGACATCAAGAATCATGACGTGCGCACGGAAGGCATGTCCTACGGACTGATGATCGCCGTGCAGTTCGACCGTAAAGATATCTTCGACCGCCTTTGGCGTTGGGGGAAGAAGTATATGCAGCACCAGTCAGGTCCTTTGAAGGGCTATTTCGCATGGAGCTGCAAGACCGATGGTACGCGCAATGCGCAAGGACCGGCGTCGGACGGCGAACTGTATTACGTGACCTCGCTTATCTTCGCCTCCAACCGATGGGGCAACGACACGGGTATCGACTATCTGGCCGAAGCCCGGCACATACTGGACTGCTCCATGCAGAAGACCGGGATGGACCGTGTGGCGCCTTTCATCCATCCGGAACGTAAGCTGATAACCTTTACGCCCGATCCGTGGGGAGGGATTTTCACCGATCCTTCCTATCACCTGCCTGCCTTCTACGAGGTATGGGCAAGATGGGCGGACGACGGACGGGCAGGCTTCTGGCGCGAGTGCGCCCGGCAGAGCAGGGAGTATCTGCACCGCAGCATTCACCCCGTGACGGGACTCAACCCCGACTATAACAATTACGACGGTACATTGCTGGGCGGCAACCGCATCATCGGCGATGCTTTCCGTTTCGACTCTTGGCGTGTACCCATGAACATTGCGTTGGATTATTCTTGGGCATGCGAAGATGCCAAATGGCAGCAACAGTACGGGAACAAGATACAGAACTTCTTCTACAACGAGGGCATAGACACTTTTGTAGACCAGTATAACGTTGACGGCACGCAGGTAAAGGAGATTTTGGATGCCGGGGGATATAAAAAGTTACGCCACTCCTTGGGTCTGGTGGCCACTGCCGCAGCCGTGTCGCTGACCGTCACCCATTGCAAGAGCCGTGAGTTCGTAGACCGCCTTTGGAATGCAAGACATGTGCCTTATGAAGACGGCTATTTCGATGCCTATTACGACGGACTGCTCCGGCTGTTTGCTTTCATGCACCTGAGCGGGCAATACCGGATTATCTTTCCCGAAAGATGAGGTGCAGAAAAAAGGCCGGCAAGAGGCCGTTTTGCAGGACACCGGTGTCTGCCTTTCAAAACACTTGTGTTTGTCGTGTCAGGCACTTGTGTCTGTCAGCTCAAACACAAGTGCCTGTCGGCTCAAACACCGGTGTTTGACAAAAGGGCTGCGATTGCCTGAAAAAGAAATCTCCTCCTTGAGAGGCAGAACGCAGAACAAGAGCATGATACAGAGATATACAACAAACGATTTCCGGCAACGGAGAGGTCGTGATGGCGAATCAATAATCTATATGACATGAAAAAGGTTTTATTTTCCGTCCTTTTGTGGGTGGGGTTATTCTTGGCAGGAGCCGAGGCTTTTGCGCAAGACGAGAATTTTTACGTTTATCTGTGTCTCGGACAATCGAACATGGAAGGTAGTGCACATTATGAAGCACAAGACACATTGGTCAATCCGCGTTTTCAGGTACTGTCGGCGGTAGACAACAAAGAATTGGGCAGAGTGAAGGGCAACTGGTATCCCGCCCGTGCCCCGCTGTGCCGCCCTAATACGGGGTTAACGCCTGCCGATTACTTCGGGCGGACAATGGTGGAGAATCTTCCGGAAAACGTGCGGATAGGTGTGGTGCACGTGGCCGTTGGAGGTTGCAGGATAGAACTTTTCCAGAAAGACAAGCGTGAGGCGTACGTCAAGACAGCTCCCGACTGGATGGCCGGTATATTGAAGGCGTATGACAACGACCCGTACGGCCGCTTGGTGGAGATGGCCAAGATTGCCCGGAAAGACGGCGTGATAAAGGGCATCCTGCTGCATCAAGGCGAATCGAACACCGGTGAGCAGGATTGGCCGCAGAAAGTAAAGAGCGTTTATGAGAGTTTGTTGGCCGATTTGAACCTGAAGGCCGAAGAGGTGCCTTTGCTTGCAGGCGAAGTGGTCAATGCCGACCACGGAGGCGTGTGTGCAAGCATGAACCCGATTATCGCCACCCTGCCGCAAGTAATTAAGAATGCTGCCGTTGTCTCTTCCAAAGGCTTGAGCTGTGCCGCCGACCACCTGCATTTCGATGCTGCCGGCTATCGGGTGTTGGGACGTCGCTATGCCGAGCAAATGTTGAAGCTGATGGGCAAGGAGCTGATTACGGCGGAAGAGATAATGAAGAGCACGACGCCTGCTTCTACCAACATGCACGGGTGCGACTTTCCCCGGTTAGATAAAGAGAACCGTGCTTATTTCCGCATTCACTCGCCTCACGTGAAGCGTCTTCAGGTGGATATATGCGGCAAGAAGTACGATATGAGCAAGGATGAAAACGGCTGGTGGACAGTCAAGACCGAGCCGTTGGTGGTAGGTTTCCACTACTACTTCCTGCTGGTGGACGGTTTTTCCGTCATCGACCCCATGACCACTACTTTCTTCGGGTGCAGCCGCATGGCAGGTGGCATCGAAGTGCCCGAAGGAGAAGAGGGTAATTACTATCGCACGCAGCACGTGCCCCACGGACAGGTGCGCACATGCACGTACTACTCTGAGACGCAGCAGCGTTTCCGCCGTTGTGTGGTATATACGCCTGCCGAATACGAAACGAAGCCCAAGAAGCGCTATCCGGTGCTCTACCTGCAACACGGCATGGGCGAAGATGAGACCGGCTGGAGCACACAAGGACTGATGTACAACATTATGGACAACCAGATTGCCGAAGGAAAGTGCGTGCCGATGATCGTGGTGATGGAGAGCGGCGATGTGGAAGTGGGCTTCCGTCCCCGTCCCGGCAAGGACGTGAACGAAGAACGCAACCTGTATGGCGCCTCTTTTGCCAAGCTGATGATAAACGACCTCATCCCTATGATAGACAAAACGTTCCGCACCTATACCGACCGCGAGCATCGCGCCATGGCGGGATTGTCTTGGGGAGGTAAGCAGACGTTCGACATCACGCTGACCAATCTGGATAAGTTCTCCTATATCGGAGGTTTCAGCGGCGCCATCTTCGGCTTGAATGTAAAACACGCCTTTAACGGGGTATTTACCGATGCCTCCGCTTTCAACAAGAAGGTGCACTGCTTGTTCCTCGGATGCGGAACCGAAGAAAACATGGGAACCGCACAATTGGTGAAATCGCTCCGCGACATGGGCATTCGCGTAGCTTCGTATGAGTCGCAAGGCACAGCGCACGAATGGCTTACTTGGCGCAGATGCCTGAATGAGTTCCTGCCGAATCTGTTTAAATAGACCATTACCTTTATTGCGATGAAAATATTCAGAATGCTTTTACTCTTATGCGTACTATCGGGCGGCACACTGCTGCAAGCGCAACAAAGGGCAACGAACCCGTTGATTTATGCCGATGTGCCCGACATGTCGATGGTGCGTGTGGGCGACACCTATTATATGAGCAGCACTACGATGCACATGGTGCCGGGTGTACCTATCATGAAATCGAAAGACCTCGTCAACTGGGAGTTGGTGAACTATGCCTGCGACGTCCTGACCGGCGAATTGCCGACCATGAATCTGGACGGCGGACAGAACACCTACGGACGCGGGTCGTGGGCAAGCTGCATCCGCCACCATAAAGGAATGTATTACGTATCCACCTTTGCGCAGACCACCGGCAAGACCTATTTCTTTGTCACCGCAGATATAGAGAAAGGTCCGTGGAAGCGCATCGAGTTCTCGCCCTCCTGCCACGACCATACCTTTTTCTTTGACGATGACGGGCGCATCTACCTGATATACGGCAACGGCAAGCTGTTCATTGCCGAGTTGGAGGCAGACCTATCGGCTCTGAAGCCGGGCACCGAACGCGTATTGCTGGAGAATGCCAGCGCTCCGGCAGGCGACCGGATTATGCTGGGCGCCGAAGGTTCGCAACTCTTCAAGGTGAACGGCAAGTACTATCTGATCAACATCGTCTGGCCTCGCGGCGGCATGCGCACTGTGTTGGTGCATCGTGCCGATAGTATCAACGGCCCGTATGAGGGGAAGGTCGCCTTTCGGGATCGCGGCATTGCGCAGGGTGGACTGATAGATACGCCCGACGGGCGCTGGTTTGCCTACCTGTTTCAGGACTGCGGTGCCGTGGGACGCATTCCTTATTTGGTACCCGTTCGGTGGGAAGACGGCTGGCCGGTGTTTGGCGTCAACGGCGTAGCTCCCGACGAACTTGAACTTCCGGCAAGCAAAGGCCTGATGTCGGGCATTGTCTGTTCCGACGACTTCGCACGGAAACCCGGCGAGGCTGCGTTGCCGCTTGTGTGGCAGTGGAATCATAATCCCGACAATGCACTGTGGTCGGTCACTGCCCGCAAAGGCTACCTGCGCCTGACCACCGGACGTGTGGAGACTTCTTTCATGCAAGCCAAGAACACATTGACGCAGCGCACCATCGGCCCGGTTTGCTCCGGCTTCGTGCGCATGGATGTCACCGGCATGAAGGAAGGCGACTTTGCCGGACTCTCACTCTTCCAGCGTAAGTACGGACAAGTGGGTGTGAAGGTGGTAGGCGGCAAGAAGCGCATCGTGATGGTGAACGGGGAGGCGGACGAACCGGTAGAAGTGGAAAGCCTGCCCTTAAACGGAAAGGCGGTTTACCTCAAGGCCGAATGCGACTTCAGAAACCGGACGGATAAAGGACGTTTCTATTATAGCACGGACGGCAGCACATGGACACTGATAGGAAACACCTTGCAGATGTCGTACACCATGCCTCACTTTATGGGCTATCGCTTCGCCCTATTCAATTACGCCACCCGAAAGGCAGGCGGACACGTCGATTTCGATTATTTCAGGTTAGAAGATGAGATTTCGGATTAAAGGGCCTCACTCCCGTGTCTTTTCCATATAGGAGCTGGGCGACACACCGTAAAGCTCCTTGAAAACCGTAGAGAAGTAGGCGACATTCGTAAATCCCGTCAGTGTGGCAACTTCGTTGATGCTGTGCTTCTTGCCGGCCAACAGAGTTGCCGCCTGATTCAGTCGCACGTTCCGTATCAGGTCGCGGGTAGTCTGGTTGGTCAGCTCCTTCAGCTTTCTGTGCAGATGCACGCGGCTGATACCGACGGTTTCGGCAATCATTTCCACGTTCAGCTCCGGGTTGCTTAGTTGCTCGTTGATGACTTTCATGATTCTGTTCAGCAGACGTTCGTCGGGCGACTCCAATTCGGGTGTCTGGATGTGCTTCTCCTGCTCTTGGTTGCCTTGGAAGTTATTCTTCAGCACTTCCCGGTTCTTGATAAGGTTAAAGGCGGTTTGCCGCACGATTTCAATGTTGAATGGCTTTGTGATATAAGCATCCGCCCCTATGCTGAGCCCTTCTATATTATCCTCTTCCCTATTCTTGGCGGTAAGCAGGATGACGGGGATGTGGTTGAGGTGGATGTTCCCCTTCACTTTCCGGCAAAGCGTCATGCCGTCCATTTCGGGCATCATCACATCGCTGATTATCAAGTCGGGCATTCGGTCGTGCACAAGGGAAAGCGCCTCTTTCCCGTTGGTGCATTCCTTCACGTGGAAGTCAGAACCCAGCTCACGGCAGATGTAACGGCGTATCTCCTCGTCGTCCTCTGCCACTAATATGCGGTGTTTGGTCTTGGTCGGTTTACCGTCGTTCTCTTCCGGCTCGGCAGGTGCGAGGGTGGTTGCCAGCGCATCTGCATGGTGGGTAGGCTCGGCAATGGTGTCTTCTATTTCCGACTCGCTAAGGTGCGCTTTCCCCAGTGGCAGACGTATGATGAAACTACATCCCGGTGCATCGCTGTTGTTTCGCACCTCTATCGTGCCGTGATGCAGTTCCACTAACGAGCGTGTCAGGTGCAGGCCGATGCCCGTGCCCATGTTCGATTCATTTTGGCTGTTCTGTATCTGGTAGAAACGGTCGAAGATATGCTTCTCTTCATTCTCCTTGATGCCGATTCCGCTGTCTTTCACCACGATTTCAAAGTAGTGGCGCAGGGCGGTGGAAGGAGTTTCGGGGGCTTCGCCCGTGTACAGGTCGATGTCTATGTTTCCTCCTTCAGGTGTGTACTTAAAGGCGTTGGAGAGGATATTCATGATGATTTTATCGAAGTTCTTCGGGTCGATGAACGCTTTCAACTCCTTCACCTCCGGATGGAAACTCAGCTTGATGTGCTTGGTCGATGCGAGGTGCTCGAACGTGTGATAGAGGTCTTGCATAAACCCCACGATTTCCGTCTCCCTGAAGCGTAGCTGCATCTGCCCCTTGTCTATTTTCCGCACGTCCATCAGTTGGTTCACGAGCCGCAGAATCCGTTCGGCGTTGCGGTATATCAGTCCGTAGTTCCGCAGCCGCTCTTTGTCCGTGTCTGTTTCAATCAGCTTTTGCAGGGGACTGATGATGAGCGACATCGGCGTGCGTATCTCATGGGAAATGTTGATGAAGAACTGAAGTTTGGCTTCATTCAGCTGCTCGGCGTGCCGGTGCTTCTGCATGGCTTGGCGTGTGCGGTAGCGTTGGCGGATTTGCAGGGCAATCAGTGCGATGATGGCCGCCGTGATGAGGAAATAGAGCATCTTGGCCCACCGTGACTCGTACCAAGGGGGCGAGATGGTGATTCTGATTTCTTTTGTCTCGGAATAGTTGTTATAGTCTTTGGCCTTCACACGGAAGAGGTATGTGCCAGGCACCAAGTCGCTGAAAGACACCCGGTTGATGCCCGGTTGCAGACTGACCCAAGCGCCGTTGTTCAGCGTGTAGGTATAGCTGATTCGTTCGGGGTTGTAGAATTCCATGGCCGAAAACTCGATACTGAACGAGTTGTCTTTGTATGAAAGCCGGAACTCTTCCGCATCGGTTACAGAGGTGGTCACGATGTCCCGGTTGCCCGATTGCATGCCGGCTCTCACGGCTTTGTCGTGTATGTAGAAGTCGACAATGCGTATTTCGGGCTTCTTGTTGATGTCATTTATTTTATTGGGGGTGAAGTAGGTGATGCCGTTCGTTCCTCCGAAGAACAGTTCCTTGCGTGCGCTGGTGCAGACAGCACCTTTGCTGAATTCGTTCCCCTGCAATCCGTCGCCCGCATAGAAGTTGACAAAGACCTTGGTTTTGGGGTTGAAGCGCGAGATGCCGAAGTTGGTGCTTATCCACAGGTTGCCGTTGCTGTCTGCCTTGATGGCCGATATGGAGTTGCTCGGAAGCCCGTCTTCCATTGTAAATTCTTGAATGTTTCCCTGTCTTGGGTCGAGGAATTTCAGTCCCTGCGTGGTGCCTATCCATATTCCTCCGTCTGCGTCTTCAAATAGGGCGGAAACGACAATGCCCGGCAGCAAGCGGTTGGTCTTGTGGGTAGAGGCAAAGTGTCCGGTGGCGATGTCGAGGCAACCCAAGCCATCGTATGTGCCTATGTAGAGTTTGTCATTCCGGGTGTGCAGCAGGCAGTTTATCCAAGCATTGTGCAGCATGTTGGCATCGGTGCGGTATTCCAGTCCGCTTTTGGGAGTAGGATAGCAGAATACCTTTTTCGTGTCGAGTTGCATGCGGAAGAGTCCGGCTCCCATGGAACCTATCCACAACTGTTTGCGGTTGTCTTCTACCATGCAGTAGATGCTTTGGGCATTTTGCCCGTTCTTGTCGGGCAGGTGCATGTAGTCGCATCGGCCGGTCAGCGGATTGAGGCGGGCGAGGCCGTCGCGGTAGGAGCCTATCCATAGATTCCGGTAGGAGTCTTCGTATACGCTCATGATGGTGGGCGATACGGAGTGGGCGGTATCTGCCGTCTGCACAAAGTGTACTTTTTGGTTTCCGTCGGGATGAATGCCGTATATGCCGTCATTGTCTGTCCCCACCCAAATTGTCCCGTCGCGGCTTTGGCAAATGGACATGATGCAGCCCGAACCGATGGAGTTGTGCGTGGACGATTTGTAGCCTATATACTTGAAGCCGTTCGTGATGGTAGGCAGCACCATGACGCCTTTCTGGAAGAATCCTAACCAGATGTTCCCTTGCTTGTCTTTCAGGATGGAGTGCACTTTGGCCTTGTCCGAATCGAAGGCGGAGGTAATGATGCGGCTGTCTTCGACGACCTGCCTGCTTATGTTGTAAACCTTCATGCCGTTTCCGTCCGTACCGATATAAATCTCATTGTCGCCCATGCGCGTGAGGGTCTTGACGGGAAGGGAAGAGTGTACTCCGTGGGTGATGTGTACGAACTTGTCCGCCTGTGCATCGTATCTGAACAAGCCTCTTTTGAGGCATCCTATGTAGATGTTTCCCCGGTTGTCTTCGCAGATGCACGAGGGCCACATGAAGTCCTTGCCGCTCGGATAGTTCGCGGTCTGCCCGTCTTTCTTTATGCGGAACACGCCCTTGTCGTCGGTGATTACCCACAAGGTTTCGGTGTGGTCTTCGTAGAGTCCGTTGACGAAGAAAGTGGGTAGCAGGTCGGGCATTTGGCGGGCTTTTATCTTCTTTGCTTCGGGGTTCAGCAAGAAAACGCCGTGCCCCGATGTGCCGATAAGTACGTCGCCGTTCTTGCGTTCGATGATGCAGGATATGTTGGCACTCACGGTGGGACTGCTGTTGAAGTCCATGGGTACGTTGGTGAAATGTTCCGTGCTGCGGTCGTAGGTTTGCAGTCCCGTCAATGTTCCCACGAAGAAGTGCTGCTTTCTGTCTTCAAAAAGCACGCGGGTATAGTTGTTCTGCAAAGAGAAAGGGTTCTTTTCCTGATGCTTGTATGCCGTGAACTTGCTTCCGTCGTAGCGGTTCAGCCCGTCTTCAGTGGCCATCCATACAATGCCTTTCCGGTCTTGGTAGATGCTGTTTATCATGCTGCTCGACAGCTCCCGGTCTACGGTGAAAAGTTTCCCTTTTTGTCCGTGGCACAAGGTTGATATATACAGAAGCAGAAATAGGATGGTGACTTTGTTTCTCATGGCGCATTATATATGTCGCAAAAATAAGAAAAAGAACCGCTTTTTTGGTGTTTGTATTGGTGAAAAAACACTTAAAGCGGCTATTAAGACTTCATTATTAAGAAAGTTACATCCTGTGCTGCTTTGGTTGGGAGTAAAAAGTAAATCGAAAAAACTTATTCTTTCTTCAACGGATTTTGCTCTCGCTTGGAAAGTCGTTTCACCATTTTATCGAAGTCGCTTTCAAGTTGAGCCATTTTTCTTTAGCGGTAGATGGTAGATGGCGAACTCTCATTCGGTTTTCTCTATAGCTCCTTTGTGGAATACACAGCCTTTCCCCTCCAATAGTTTGCGTTGCAGAGCTATGATTTGATTGTCGAAGGCGGCTATCCAATCCGTCATCTTCGTCGGACGTTCCTCCAGAACTTGGAACTCAACAAAGTCGAGGAATTACGATACGAGAAGGTTGAGCCGTTACTGTTCTTTTCCATGAGGTATTCTGTTGGGTAGTATCGTAAATCTCCGCCAACTGTCTCTGTGTGAGCCACACATCCTCATCGGCAAAGTGTATATTTACCTTTGAGGTTGTGCAGAGTTTTGGCACAACCTCCACAGCCTAAATCTTATATAAGTGGATAATTCAGTACTTATTCAGATATAGAAATTTCATTCTCGGATATGGTCATTATTCTTATTTCACCTTATCGGATGCAGGATGTTTTTCCCTATTCTATGGAGGAGACTGCTAATCGAAACTGTTAGATAATATCTATTTAGCACCTGAGTTTGGGATAAGAAGCAGGTCGACAACCTCACACGGAGACTTGTGTTTTAAAGCCAAACTACATTGGTTATCAGGTGTTTACTCCTGCCTTGTCGGACACTTGCGTCTGACGGCTCAAACACTTGTGTCTGTCATGTCGGAGACTTATGTCTGTCGGCTTGGACACTTGCCTCTGTCACGACAAAGGATTGCAACTGTCAAACAGGGCGAGGGCGGCTGGTCTGAAAGGCACTCTTCTCTTTTGCCTGACCGCCGTAAACCGGTGTATTCAGGAAATATCCGCCTGACAGAATGCAGCCCCTCATCTTCAGCAAAAGGAACAGCCTATCCCGAATTCAGGTATTTAGTAGATTTGGAAGAGAAAAAAATAAAGTATCTGATACTTATCAAACTGTTAGATTGATAGAAGGATATTTATTAAAGATGATTATTTACGACAGAAAAACCTTATATTTTATACAATGTAGAGATATCCTTTCGGTTTTATTATTTATTCCGTAATATTTATTACTTATAGGATATATATAGAAAATAGACATGTTTTTCAGCACATATAACCAAATATTTATTTAAAATGTTGCTTTATATAAAAATATTTTCTTTATTTGTGCGAACAATATTAAACTACTCGCAAATTTTCTTGCATATTTTAGCTATAATACAATTCTATTAGCGAATAGGATTCTTACCTATATTACAAACATTTTAATCTTAACACAAAAGACAAGAAGTATGAAAAATGCAACAGAATGTAGCTTTAAAAGAATGAGTTTGTGGGTTTTTCTTCTGCTTACAGCATCTTCCCTATTAGGACAAACCCTCATCACCGTAAAAGGAACAGTAACCGACGCACAAGGTGAAATACTGATCGGTGTAACCGTCTTGGTGCAAGGTACCAAAAATGGAACTGTAACCAATGCCGATGGGCATTATACTATACAGAATGTTCCGATAAACAGTATCTTGGATTTCTCTTACGTAGGTATGCGGATGCAATCTGTTGAGGTAAATCGTAACTCCGTGATTAACGTGATCTTGAAAGAAGATAGTGAAATGCTTGAGAATGTGGTAGTGATAGGTTATGGAGAACAAAAGCGTGATCAAGTGGTAAGCTCTATCTCAGCCATTGAAGGAAAAAGATTAGAGTTACCAGCACGAAACCTGACCAACAATATAGCAGGACGTATTCCGGGGCTATTGGCCATCCAACGTTCGGGTGAGCCTGGGTATGACAATGCCGAAATATGGATTCGTGGAATCAGTTCATTTTCGGGAGGTACCGGAGCCTTAGTTTTAGTCGACGGTGTACCTCGCCACATTCAGGACATCAGTCCTGAAGAAATAGAATCATTCACTATTCTCAAAGATGCTTCGGCTACTGCTGTATATGGTGCGGAAGGAGCTAATGGCGTAATTCTGATAACCTCTAAACGTGGAAAAATACAAAAGACAAATATCGAACTTCGAGCCGATTGTTTCGTAAATCAGCCTACTCGTGTAGTGGAATTTGTTGACTCTAAAGACTGGCTTACTTTATACAACGAAGCGGCATGGAACACAGCTGGAAATCCCGATAAGAGATTTTGGAATATAGCAGGTAATTATGCTCCTCCTTACTCGGATGAGATAATCAACCGTTACATTACCAATGCCGATCCCGATATCTACCCAAATACACGATGGATGGATTTGTTGAAACCTGTGGCACTGAATCAGCGGTTGGCACTGAACTTCAGAGGAGGGGGCGAAAAAGTACGTTTTTTCGTAGCAGCTTCTTTCTTCAACGAAGAAGGATTATTCAAATCGAAGCCTACGAGTGACGTAACCGAGTTTGAGAAAAAAGACCAATACAACGTGAATATCGGATTGCAGCGATACAATCTGCGTACTAATATAGACTTCGATATAGCCAAATGGACTAAGTTGCGTGTGGATTTGAGCGGACAGTACCTTACCACCAACTATCCCGGAACCTCGACAAAAGACATTTTCAATGCCATGATGCGTAGTGCTCCTCACCTTATTCCGATGTTATACTCCAATGGTTATCCGTCCAGATATAGCGCAACGGGAGGTTTTGAAAATCCTTACACACTGCTGAACTTCAAAGGCTATACACGCGAATATCGGGTAGGACTGCAAACCAATGTAGGTATAGAACAGCGTCTTAATTTCATTACGCCGGGACTTTATATAAAGGGGAATGTAAGTTTTGATGCCGACTTCATTGCCCGAATAAGCCGTGCCCGTAAGCCCAACGAATTCTATCAATCCGGTCGAGACGATGATGGTAATCTGCTGCTGAAAAAAGTGGTAAATGGACAGAGTACAGCCACAGAAGCCAAAGACGGTAGCTTTAACGGAGGAAACAAGCGCATTTATTTGGAGGCCTCTTTGAACTATAATCGAACTTTCGCCAAACGCCACGCCGTGAACGCTCTATTGCTTTATATGCAAAAAGAAAGCCAGATACAAGGTAACCCTTATCCGTACAAAAAACAAAGTTTTGTGGGACGTGCCGGCTACGCTTTTGACAACAAGTACTATATTAACTTGAGCTTCGGCTTTACGGGTAGCGAGAATTTTGCTCCTAATCACCGGTATGGTTTCTTTCCCGCCATGGGGTTAGGTTATCAACTTACTAACGAAAGAAAGATCGGACCTTGGCTCAGAAAACAAGGAGTCAGCAACCTGAAACTCAGACTATCGTATGGTTTAACGGGTAATGATCAAGTGGCATCCAGTCGTTTCCCTTACAAAGAGAGCCTCACGTGGTCTAATGAGAGAGTTTTTCTGGGTATGTCTTCTGCTGGTGGTCTCAATCAGTCCGAACGTCTGATTTACGAGAAACAGGCCTACAATCCACAGATTCGTTGGGAAATAGAGGAGAAGCGAAATATTGGTCTGGATATTGGACTTTTAGACGATGCATTCAGCTTGACACTTGAATACTTTAATAATCTTAGACACGACATTTTACTGCAACGCAATACCGTAAGTCAGGTTTCAGGGTTAATAAATAATCCATTCCAGAATTTTGGAAAAGTGAGAAACTATGGATTTGAAAGCAGTCTTAACTTCTCGAAAACATGGCAGAAATGGCAAATCGGGGCTATGGGTACTTTTACTTTCGCACGCAACAAGATAATAGAGATGGATGAAGTGCCAAGGAAATATGCCTACCAGATGACTACAGGAAGTAAAATTGGTCAGATAGATGCATGGGTTGCCGAACGATTATATATCGACAATGATTTTGACATCACCGAAAATCCTGTTACCGGCGTAAAGACCTACACCCTTAAGGATGGAATTCCCGTATCCAAATATGGAGCTGTATATCCCGGTAACATCAAGTATGTTGATATGAATAATGATGGTATAATCGACGAATTCGACTGGGTCAGAACCCCCAAAGGCACATTTCCTGAGAAACCTGAAATTGTTTATGGTTTCGGATTTTCGGCCAGCTATGGCGGAGTGTACTTAAGCACCTTTTTCCAAGGTATGGCAAACAGAAGTGTGTATCTGCAACCATCTGAGATGTTGCCGTTCTTAGGGCAGGAGCCACTCACAACCTCTGTAAAACAATTTGCGCTCAGCCGATGGCAAAGCGACAATCCGAGCCAGCAAGTCGTATTACCTCGCCTGATGTTGGGCAATATGAGTGAAAACGACAATCGAAGAAGCACTTGGTGGCTAAGAGATGGTAGTTTCCTAAGATTTAAGAATCTGGAAGTGGGATATCGTTTCAACCGAAGTTTTCTTGAGCGTATTGGAATGAGGGCATTGCGTATATATCTTTTGTGTCAAAATATCTGCACTTGGGATCATATCAAATATTGGGATCCCGAAATGGGTAATTCTTCTTCTGGAATGGGATATCCCATACAACGTTCATTCAATCTCGGGGTAGACATCACTTTTTAGAAGCTCACGTTTAATAAATAATAGAAAAACAAGATGAAAAAGCATATTCATTTATCATTTATATTATCCATTCTACTTATTTGTAACCTGCTATCATGCAGCTACTTGGATATACAAGACGATTTCTCATCGTCGGACACCAAAGCCTTTGTATTGACCGATAATCCCGGACAGATACGCCGCTTTCAGCGTAATATTTATAAAGCCATGCCTGACTATTCAGCCTATACCTCTGCCAGTCCCAATGGTATGCAAAATCCTTGGGTGGCATTATCTGATGAAATGTGCACCAATCTGAACGGTAATCTAAAAACGACTCCCGTTTCGGGATATACCTCGGCATCCGGTAACTTCCACCGTTGGAAAGCATTGTATCAAGTAATCCGGCAAGCCACTATTTACATAGACTCCGCACGGGTAGTGGGTCGGTTGGGAGAAGCTGATTTTATCAGCGAAACCGAAATGAAGCAACTCAAAGCCGAGGCTTACTTTTTTCGTGCCTATTCACATTATCTACTTTTAGAACAATACGGCCCTATTCCAATAATGAAAACGGAAGCTGACCCGTCAGACCCTGATGCTGATTATGCCCGAAATACAGTTGATGAGGTGGTTGATGCCATCGAAGAAGATATCAAATTGTCTATGGAGGGGTTAGATGATACTCGCCTTTCAGATGCCTATCCCAGTGGATTCGAAGAGAATCGGTTGGCTATCCCGACCAAGGGTGTGGCGTTGGCACTGAAAGCCAAAGTACGGGTTTTAGCCGCCTCTCCATTATTAAATGGGAAATACACTGAGGCATTGACTCTTACCAATAAAGACGGCAAAAAAATATTCCCTGCATATGATGCAAAAAAATGGGAGAAGGCTAAGGAAGCTCTTGAGGAGTTACTGCATTATGCAGAACAAGGGAATTACACATTATACAAAAGTGAGAACAATGATCCGCATTTGAATGTGTACGAACTCTTTCAACACTACAACAAAGAGATTATTTGGGCCAATCCTAACCAATCATGGAAAGATGTGGAGATAGCGCAAACACCTAGGGATATACAAGTTACCGGTGGTAACAGTAATGGGGGATACATGGGAGTGACACAAGAGATGGTAGATGCCTTTTTTATGGACAATGGTCTGAAAATAAGCGATAAAGACTCCGGTTATAGAACAGATGGTAAAACCGAGGTGAAAAATCCAGCTACCACTTTTAAGAAAAAAGGCAAAACTATCGTACTGACCGATAAAGATATTTCTAATATGTACGCGCATCGTGAACCGCGTTTTTATGCTGCAATAACTTATCAGGGAAAGAGCTGGCACGATGTGGTATCGAACACTAAACTGCAAGGAAATACCCCCGAAAGTTCCAAAGCCACACGGGTATATTTCTCTAAAGACATTGAATCGTCTTCCAATCCGCTTCCCGGATATGGTGGGATAGCTGGTTGCCATAATCAGGCCGGCAACTATCCTTCTACCGGATATCTGTGCTATAAATTTTGTAACCGCAATGTACATCCCACTTTACCCAATGGTAGAAGATTCGTGTATAGACCCTCCATTATTTTCAGATTGGCCGATTTTTATCTACTATATGCCGAAGTGTTGAACGAAATAGACCCCAAGCATCCGAAAATAGCGGAATACCTTGATCTTGTGCGCGAACGGGCAGGCATTCCCGGCTATCAGAAATTGCAAGAGGAAGGGAAGAAAATCGGTATTATCGGCAATCAGGAGGCTATGCGTCAGGCTATCCGAGATGAAAGACAGGTAGAATTGTTTGCTGAGGGGTATCGTTATTTCGATGTGCGCCGCTGGATGATTGCCGACAAAAATGAAGGTAGACAAGGAGGTGAATTTCATGGCATGAATATGAATGGAAACGAGCAAGACGGCTCATTCTACACTCTTATTCCTTATAATATATTGCCGAGAAAGTTTAGTACCAACATGTATCTTTACCCTATTCCTTTCAACCAGACAAGCATTAGTAATCTATTGGTACAAAACCCGGGATGGAATTAAAAAAGGATTATTCCATCAAATCTTTTTTGCCCGCCGTTGACATTTCAATCCTTAACGGCGGGCAGATTGTTTGATTTTCTCAACCTACGTATCAAGGTTTCTGAAGAATCATCGAAATCTGCAGATGGAATACAGAAAATCAAGTAAACGGAAAGGGAAATATCCCTTACTGCGATGTTGTTCCGACTTTCTCCGACTTGGAGGTAGTGGGATTTTTCGTCACGGTAGAAGAGGCATTTAGTATTGACTCCAAGCCAGTGAAGGTATACCGGAATGCTCGTGCAAACCGGTGCACCATGGGCAGCAATATAAGTTTGTGGGACTGTGTGATTGCTGTATGGATAAATCCTTCTTTGTTAAGATTATTCTAATCATTCCTTTTTACCTTTTTATCTCTCTCAGAACATCTTCCTGCAGGAGTGCTTGTTCCTCACCGAGAAACGATGCGTTCCTCACCGAGGAACACCCTCTTCCTCACCGAGGAACGAGGTCTTTCTCGGTGTAGAAGAAAAGGCTGAGAATATTCTTTCGGTTTGATGTAAAAATAAATTCTCCATCGGGCAGCTGTGGGAGAACAGCCGCGCGATGGAGAAAATGTGAAAGTCGGCTGACTTGTGCCAGACTATGGCTTGCCTTCTATCGGTTGCGGTTCAGCAATCGGCTGTCGGGGCACTCGAAGTTGCTGATGGGCAGGACAATCTTCTTCAGCTCTTCTAATTCGTGTACGGGGCGTTCTATGCCATAGGGAATGGGAAGCTTTGAGAATTCCTGAAAATAGAGCAGGCAGGCGTCTTTCCACCAAACGGCATCGCGGAGCTGCGTTTTCAGTCGCGACTGCACGTCCCGGAAACGTTCGGCATCTATCAAACTCTCAACTCTGTCCCACGTCTTCTGGAACTCCCTCACTTGCTGCACACCACTGTCGTAGCGATGGCAAAGCTCATCCCACAAGGTGCGCCCGCTCTTCATGCGGTGATTCCAAGGCAGGTGATGAAACCAGAGGAGGTACTGCTCCGGGCAGGTGGACGGGTCGTCGTACAATCGGCAAAGCGAGTCGGGATATTGGGCGGTGGCATGGCTGCCTGTATGGCTGCGGTCGAAGCCTATGCCGTTGGCGCCGGCTCTGTGATAATAAGAAGGCATCCAGTCGGGGCGTGCACCGGGCACGTTGCACCACGGTTCGGGGCCGTAGTGATGTCCCCAAGCGAAAATGTGGTGCAGTCCCAGCGGCATCATATAGTCCACCGCCGCTTCATGGCTGCGGAGCATGAGCCGGCCGATGGGTTCCACGAACTCCTTTTCTTTGCTGAAAGTCTGTCGCAGCCACTCTTCGGCTATGGCTTCGGACGAGAGCGACGGATTCCATGCAAGACGCCCGAAGGCATACCAGTTGGCTTGGGCAAAGGGATGGCCGCACCAGTTGGCATCGCTACCGATGTTGGAAACGCCGGCAACGGCTTTCAGCGTAGAGGGCGGCACAAGGCCGAAGAACTCTTTCCACATGGGTGCCAGATAGACGAGGTGGTTGGAGTGCCCCAGATACTCTTGGGTGATTTGGAACTCTACCATCAGCGGAGTATGCCGCATGGCACCGAACAGCGGACTGTAGGGCTCGCGAGGTTGAAAGTCTACCGGACCGTTTTTTACCTGCACGATGACGTTTGAACGGAAATTCCCGTCCAGCGGTTTGAACTCAAGATAGGCTTGCTTGGCACGGTCGGCATCCGAGGGGCTGTAGACGAAAGCGCGCCACATGACGATGCCCTTATGAGGCTTCAACGCATCGGCCAGCATGTTTGCACCATCGGCATGCGTGCGTCCGAAGTCGCACGGGCCGGGCTGTCCTTCGCTGTTGGCTTTCACCAAGAAACCTCCGAAGTCGGGGATGAGGCCGTAGATTTCGCCGGCTTTCTTTTTCCACCAACGAATCACACGCTTGTCCAGCGGGTCGGCGGTGGGTAGGCTGTCGAGAACCATCGGGCTGGCGAAGTTGACCGAGAGATAGACGCTGATGCCGTAAGGGCGGAAGACGTCGGCCAGTGCCTTCACCTTGTTCAGGTATTCGGCAGAGAGAATTCCGGGCGAGGCGTTTACGTTGTTCAGCACCGTGCCGTTGATGCCTATGGAGGCGTTGGCACGGGCGTAGTCCTTATAGCTCTCGGAAAGCGTGTGGGGAAGCTTTTCCCAATCCCAAAGCGATTCTCCGGCATATCCCCGTTCTACGGTGCGGTCTGTGTTGTCCCAATGGTTGAGGATGCGGAGCGTGTAGGCGGGGTTTTCTGTGGTGGAGGCGATGGCTTGCCCGCTTTCTTGCAGGCGCAGCAGGTGATAGGCGGCATAGAGCAGGCCGGTTCCGGTAGGCGAGATGACCCGTATTTTGCCTTCGCTGCACACGATTTTGAAGCCATCGGCGGCCAGTGCCTTGTCTTTCTCGATGGCGAGGATGACAGGGTTCCCTCTCCACGATTGCCGCAACTCCTCGGCGGCTATGTTCAGTGTGGCAGATGCATGCCGGGACAATACTTCGACCGATGCACCGGCTCCTCCACTCTGCCGTAACCACAAACGGCTGCCATTCTCGGCAGCCATTTGGTTAATGAAGAACAGAGCGATACAAATCAGCAGATAGAATCGTTGTTTCATGCGATATATATTACTTGTGGTTTATTCTCCTCCTCCGTCGATGGTTATGATTTTTCCTTCCGAATCATATTCCAGTTCGCATACCTTCAGGCTGCGGAGCCATGTTTTGCCCTCCGACGGCACGCAATCGTGGTGGAAGAGGTACCACTTCCCTTTGTATTCGGCAATGGCGTGGTGTGTGGTCCAGCCCACCACGGGGGTGAGGATGACTCCTTGGTAGGTGAAAGGCCCGTAAGGATTGTCGCCTATGGCATAGCACAGCAGGTGTGTGTCGCCGGTGGAGTAGGAGAAGTAATACTTACCGTTGTATTTGTGCATCCAGCTGGCTTCGAAGAAGCGGCGTTCGTTGTCGCCGGCTGTCAGCGGTTTGCCATTCTCATCCAGAATCACCACGGGTCTCGGCTCTTCGGCAAATTGCAACATGTCGTCGCTCAGCTTTGCCACACGTCCCGGCAGGGCAGGCTCATCGCCGGTGGGCAATACGGCACTTTCCAGCGCTTTGTTGTCGCGGTAGCGTTGCAGTTGCCCGCCCCACAATCCGCCAAAGTACATGTAGTAGCAACCGTCGCCGTCGTCCAGAATGGCGGGGTCTATGCTGTAACTTCCTTTTATCGGGTCGGGCTGCGGGATGAAAGGCCCTTCGGGCGAGTCGCTGACAGCCACACCAATACGGAAAATATCGTTCTTGTCTTTCAACGGGAAGTACATGTAGTATTTACCGTTCTTAAAGGCCACGTCGCTATCCCATAGCTGACGCCCTGCCCAAGGGATGTCTTCAGTGGCAAGCACCACTCCGTGGTCTTTGATTTCGCCGTGCATCACGTCGTCGGTAGAAAAGACGTGGTAGTCCTTCATATTGAAGTGGTCGCCGTTGTCGTTTTCGGGGATGCCGCTTTCCCAGTCGTGGCTGGGGTAGATGTACACTCTGCCGTTGAAGACATGCACTGCCGGGTCTGCCATGTAGTCTCCGGGTACTAAATATCTCATTTCTTTCTTCATATTGTTATTTTTTAGCGTTGTTTTATGGTAAGCATGAATTGTTTGCAGTGCTCTGTTCTTTTCTTTTTAATAATCGTTTTTCATTCTTCGCTCCGTCAGTTCGGCCTGCATCCGCTCATTATAGGTTTTGGTGATGGGGTAGAAGCAAAGGGCGATGACACCTACAAAGAAAGTGGCTGCCGGTATCAGACTGGACGAAAGCACGATGCCGTGAATGGCCGATTCGGTCTGTACCGTTCCGGCTCCGCTGACGTATCCGAAGCCCGATAGCAGGAAGCCTAAGATGGCACCGCCGATGCCAAGGCCGGCTTTCAGGGCAAACACCACTCCGGCAAAAACAAACCCCGTGGCGCGGCGGTAGTTCACGTATTCCGAGTGGTCTGCCACATCGGCGATCATGGCCCATAGCAACGGCACTGTCGGAGCATAGGCAAGGCTCTTCAGAAAGTTCAGGAAGAACATCGTTTCTATATCCGTTTCGTTGGGGAAGTAGAACATGGCGGTGAAGGCGGCCGTCAAAGCCAGACAGATGATGAATACACGCTTCTTTCCGTAGCGGTTGGCAAGGAAGCCCGATAGCAGAATCACTCCGAAGAATTGCACCAATGCGCCCAGCATGTTGAATACACCGAAGCCTACTTCGTATGCCTTGTCCGGACTGCTCACTATCAGACCGAATGCGTTGAGCAGGCTATATCCAAGACCTGTGCCGGCCTGTGTGGTGGCCAATCCCAATTTGTCGAGGAAAGAGTACAGGGCATCGGCATCCACATAATTCTCAAAATAGTAGTTCATGGCACTTCCCCACATGGCCAACGTGGTGAAGAGGAACAGGGTGAGGATGAACATGGCACGCCAGGGAATGCTGCGGAATACATCCTTGATATCTTTCACGGTATCTGTCTTCTGGCCGGAGGGTGGTGTGATGCGTTCGCGTGCGGAGAAGAAGGTGATGATAAAAAATACGAAGCCTATGATGGCAAACAGCGAAATGGTGCACAGCCAACCATGACCCTTGTCGCCTTCCGGACCGGCAAACTTGCTGACGAGAGGCAACGTAAGTCCTTGTACCACAAACTGCGCGATGGTGGCGGCCACAAAACGAATGCTGGTGATGCTGTTGCGCTCTTTGATGTCGCTGGTCATCACACCGCCCAATGAGGCGTAAGGTGTGTTGTTGAACGAATAAAGCGTCATCAGCAGGGTGTATGAGATGGTGGCGTACACGGCGACCAATCCTTTGTCTTCAATGCCGGGATTGTAGAAAGCCAGTACATAGAATACCATGAAGGGCAAGGCTGTCCATAACACCCACGGGCGATATTTACCCCAACGGGTTTGGGTCCTATCGGACAGAAGTCCCACGGTAGGGTCTACAAAAGCATCTACTATGCGGGCTATCAGCATGACGCTGCCGGCAACTGCACCTTCCAGACCGAATACGTCCGTGTAGAACTTGGTTTGATAAATCATCATCATCTGGAACACTAAGTTCGCGGAGCAATCGCCGAGACTGTAACCTATCTTCTCGGCCATCGATACTTTTTGGTTCATGTTATTCATGGTATCTTAATCTGTTGGGGGTTAATTGTTCTTGTTTTTATTTCTGCTTTTACTTGGTGATTTGGGCACGGCCGATTGCGATACGGCATCCGCCACACGTTGTCCCAGTGTCTTTTTGTCTAACGGATGGATGTCGTTCCACTCTCCGAGGTCACTGTTCTTTATCAAGTAGGCATTCGAGTTGGTTCGGGCTGTCTCGGCCTGTACCTGCCGCATTTCCGCCCATGCTTTGCGTCTGTTCATGTTTTCTTTGGCAAGGAAGTCTGCCAGTTCCACAATATAAAAAGGTAGTTTCTCCGATTGGAAAGCGCTTCGCCAGTCGGCTATCATGGCAGTCAGCAGGGATTGATATTCGTTGCGTCGTGACACATTGGATTCTCCCTGATACCACACCACGCCCCGTATGCCGTAGTTCTTGAGCGGTGCAATCATGGCGTTGTACAAGCATACGGGCTTGTAGCAGAAGAACATCATATCCGGAGCGTTAGTCATGGGAGCGCCGAGGTGGTACTTCCAGGTTGTTTGGAGGTTAAGCTCTTTGGCAGGTTGGCCGTTTGCGGTCCGGTAAATAATCTTATAAGGTTTTTCTTTGACAAAGCTTGGTTGTCCGCCATTGCTGATGAGGCGAACCGTGATGTTGTTTTTTCCGGCTTTGAGCACGCCTGCCGGCACTTTGTAGATACGCGGCGGATATTGGTAGGTGGTATTGCCCACAAAAACTCCGTTCACATATACCGAGTCGGCATCTACCATGCAGCCCAATCGCAGGGTGGCTTCGCTGTTTGTCATGATGTCGGGGAGGCCGACCTCCTGGCGGAACCAGTGCGAACCGCCAATCGGATTCAAACCGTTGTTTCCCCAATCGGAAGCGAACATGTCGACTTCTCGCCATGCGCTGTCGTCGTAGTCTTTGGCATACCACGGTGTGGCTTCGTGCAGTCCGGCGTCTCCGCGATACAATGCCTCGTTCCAGCGGCGGAAGTTTTCACTTTCCAGCTGTTTGATGTGCGCGCAGTAGCTGTCGTCCTCATAACGCCGTTTATCATTGATGTATAAAGGAAATTCTTTCAAGCCCTCTTCGCTGACCCAAGCTTCCACAGGTGTCCCGCCCCAACTGGCATTGATAAGTCCTATGGGAGTGCCCGTCTTTTCGTACAAGGCTTTGGCAAAGAAATAGGCCAATGCGGAGAACTCCATCACATTCTCTTGGTTCAGCTTTTTCCAAGCGGCATGCGGCATCTCGTCTTGCGGAGCATGGAAATCGTACACTTTCGGTACAATGAGGTGGCGTATCTTTTCATTGTCGTAGCTTGCTATCTCGTCAGCAAACATGTCCGTAACCCTTCTGACAGGCAATTCCATATTCGATTGTCCGGAGCACAGCCATACGTCTCCTATCAGGATGTCTTTTATTTCCGTGTCATTGATATGCAAGGTGTAGGGGCCTCCGGCTTTCAGGGGGGGGAGTTCGATGCTCCATTGTCCGTCGGTGTTTGTTGTGGCGGTGTAGGTGTCTTTCAGTTTCTTTCCTTTCACGGAGAGCGGAAGTGCGGTTTTGCCGAAGTTTACTCGGACGCTCTCTCCGGCATCGGCTTTTCCCCATATCTTGACGGGCTGTTCGCGTTGCAACACCATTCCGTCTGAAATTAAGGCAGGCAGCTTCACTTTTGCTTCCGCCATCACGGCGCTACAAAAATAAAGCAGCACTGCCATTCCTAACCTAACTTTATTATAACCACTAAACATCATCTCTTAATTTTTTTTTGATTCTGGATTGATTTTGATTCCGTTTGCCGCAGGCTATGCTTTTAAATTTAAATGAATATTGAATGTTGCTCATCGCAGAATAACCCATTCGTATAGTCTGCATGAATTCATTGCATTGATTTAAGAAATAATTTCTTCCGGATGCAAAGATAATGTCCTGTAAATAAAGGAAACCACAAATATGTTGCACAAAACTTTATTCAGGTAACATCCGTTTTTGTCTACGTTACATAAACTTTCGTATAGCGTACATTTTGGCATTAGAACCTCTTTAGGGCAGGTTCTTCTCGAGAAGAATGAAGAAGTTTTTTTATCTTTGCTTAGTTTAATAAATATCGAATGCGACTATGAAGACACTGCTCCGGTATATATATGTGTGGCTTGCAATGATTGCGATGTCCATGCCTTGTCACTTCTCAAAGGCGCAGACCGGAAAATTTTATTCTACGGAAAACGGATTGTCCAGCAGTTTGATAAATCAGCTCTTTCAAGACAGCAAAGGTTTCATTTGGGTAGCTACCGAATATGGACTGAACCGTTTCGACGGACTCAATTTCTTTACTTATAGACATGTGCTCGACGATGCTGCTTCGCTGACGAGTGACTACGTGCGTACGATATTTGAGGATAGCCGCCATAATCTGCTGATAGGTTGTATCAACGGTCTGATGAGATATGACAGAGAGACTGACACTTTTTGCACAATCCCCATGATACGTGCAGGCAAGAAGGTTACTCCGCACGTCACGCACTTTCAGGAAGTGAACCAAGGAGAAATCTGGCTGAGCACCAGTGGACAAGGATTATTCCGGTTGGACGATCGGCTCACCAAAGCGGTGTCTGTCGACAGCATGTTTCAGCAAGTGAATTGCACCTATCAATCCAAATTCTGTATCGATTCTCGTTCGGATATCTGGATAGGGACGGATGGGAATGGTCTGGCCCGCTACGTTTCCGGCACGAAGACGCTGCAATACTTTAAGTATCCCACGTTCGGCGACAATAATGTGACGTCTATCTTGGAAGACCGGTCGGGAAATATCTTTGTCGGCACACAAAAGCAGGGTGTGTCGCGCTATGATGAAGTGAAAGGACAAATGGTGCCGGTGCACTACGAGGGTGATGACAAAAGTGTCTCTGTGTATTGCATGGCAATGGTGAACGGGCAAATTTGGGTGGGAACTGACGGACAAGGGGTGAAAGTCTATAACCCCCGGAAGAACCGGCTGGAAGATTATAAGATCAATTCCGCTCCTGTGGACTTCTCCAAGGGGAAGGTGCATTCCATCATGCAAGACAGAGACGGAAATCTGTGGATCGGGTTGTTTCAGAAGGGTATTGTCTTGGTCAGGAAACAAGAAAATCCATTCGAGTACTATGGAAGCAAGTCTATTTATTATAATCCTATCGGACAAGGCTGTGTGATGTCTGTGTTTGCTGACGGTGATGGACATCTGTGGGCAGGTGCGGATAATGAAGGACTTTATGAGTTGGGAGTGGATGGCAGGCGGTTGCGTCACTTTGCTCCCGATGGCGGAGCGTATTCGGTGCCAAACACCATAATATGTATGTATGAGGATAGCGACCATAATTTATGGGTAGGCTCTTATGGACAAGGGGTAGAGAAGCTGAACAAGACTACGGGCAGAAGCGAACCTTTCTCTCAGATAGACGGTTCTGTGGTCTATACCATAACCGAAGATAAAGAGAAGAATCTCTATTTCGCTGTATTCGGCTCCGGTTTTTACCGCTACAATCTGCTATCCGGAAAGATGGAGCACTATGTGTCATCGAAAGATGAAAAAGGCGACCTGAAGCGTAACGAACTGGCGAACGACTGGATAAACTACATCTTTTGTGACAGTGAGGGGCTGTTGTGGCTGGGACATTACAAAGGGGTGAGCTGCTTCAACCCGAAGACCAAGAACTTCGTCAACTACCGGCAGACGAACACTTTGATAACCGGTTGTATCGGTTATGCCTTTGCAGAAGATGGCAACGGTAATATCTGGGTAGGCACAACGAACGGTCTTTATTGCTTCAATAAGAAAACTTCGGAACTGAAACAATACACCACGGCCGACGGATTGCCCAACAATGTGATTTGTGGTATTTGTGAAGATGAGGCGGGAAATATCTGGGTAAGTACCTATAAGGGTGTCAGCAGATATGATGTGAAGAAGAAGACTTTTGTGAACTATTATTCGGGCGACGGTCTGCAAGGGAATGAATTTACGCATGGGGCATATTACAAGGATGCCAATGGCAGAATTTATTTCGGCGGTGTGAACGGCATCACCCATTTCAATCCGAAGAAGATTAATGCAGGTTCCAAGGAGTTGGGCATTTTTATTACGGATTTCTATATATATAATCAGCCGGTACATAAGAATACGCTTTCGGGGGGTGAGCCTGTGGTGTATTCCTCTGTGCAGGATGCCAATATCTTTCAGCTCTCGCATCAGGATAATACGTTCAGCATAGCTTTTTCCACTTTGCAGTATAATAATCCCGAACAGATAGTCTATCAATACCGGATAGATGAATTGAGCACCCAATGGTCTGTGACGGAGCCGGGAATGAACCGTGTGACATACAACAATCTGTTTCCGGGCAAATATACTTTCCGGGTGCGTGCTCTTAATCATGGCAATTTCTCGGAGATACGCACCGTGAAGATTCTGATTGCCGCCCCCTGGTATCAGACGTGGTGGGCATACTGCCTTTATTTCGGACTGGCGATATTGCTTGTATGGGGAATCGTGAGCAATGTGATGTCGCGCGTGAAGCATCGTCGTGAAATCATGAAACGCGAGCATGCCGAACAGCTGAATGAAGCGAAGTTGCAGTTCTTCATCAACATCTCTCATGAAATACGCACCCCGATGACACTTATCATCAATCCGTTGGAGAAACTGTTGGCCGAAGAGAGCAAAGGGGAACTGCATAAGACGTATCTGATGATTTACCGCAATGCCCAGCGCATCCTCCGCCTGATTAACCAACTGATGGATATACGAAAGCTGGACAAGGGACAGATGTTCATGAAATTCCGCGAAACGGATATGGTGGGATTTATCGGCGATGTGATGCAGCCGTTTGATTACATGGCGCATAAGAAGAACATTGATTTTGTTTTTCAGCATGATATGCCTGAGTTGAAGGCGTGGGTGGACTTGAACAACTTCGATAAAGTGCTGATGAACGTGCTTTCCAATGCCTTTAAGTACACGCCCGAAGGCGGCGAAATACGCGTCGGCCTCTCCACCGGCCAAGATGCTTCTCGCAACGACGCCTTGCGAGACTATTTCGAGATTGTGATTACGGATAGCGGCATCGGCATTGATAAGGATAAGATAGAACGAATCTTCGAGCGTTTCTATCAGGTAGACAATGATGTGACGAAATCCAATTTCGGAACGGGCATCGGCCTGCACTTGTCCCGCTTACTGGTGCAGCTGCATCATGGCGAGATTCATGCCGAAAGCAGGACAGACGCCCCGGGCAGCCGTTTCGTTATCCGCATTCCATTGGGTGCCGAGCACTTGAGGGCCGACGAGATGGAAGAAGGCGTTTCGTTTGCCCTTCCTCTGCAAATGGCGGCTTCCGACGGAGAGTATGCGGATGAAGGAGATGAAAAGCAGCTTGCCAGGCCCAAGAGTCGGCAGAAGGTTCTGGTGGTCGAGGATGAAGAAGAAATCAGAACCTATTTGCAAAAAGAGCTATCCGATGAATACAGGGTATGGACTCGTTGCAATGGTAAGGAAGCATACGACAGCATCCTTAAGGAAATGCCAGACTTGGTGATCTGCGATATCATGATGCCGGAAATGGATGGTCTGACGTTGTGCCACAAACTGAAGCAAAATACGAACATCAACCATATCCCTGTGATATTGCTGACTGCCAAATCGAGGATGGAAGATACTTTGGAAGGCATGGAGGCCGGTGCCGATGCCTACATCGTGAAACCTTTCAATACGGAACTTCTGAAAAGCACCATCGCCAACCTGCTTACGAACCGGCGGCTGCTGCGCAATAAGTTCAGCGGTGCACAGCAGCAGGAAGATAAGGTGGACAAACTCTCAATGAAATCGAGTGACGAAGTATTGATGGAACGCATCATGAAGGTGGTGAACAAACATCTGGACGACCCTGAACTGAATGTGGAGATGCTTGCTTCGGAGGTGGGGCTGAGCAGGGTGCATGTGCATCGCAAGCTGAAGGAACTGACCAACCTGTCCACGCGCGACTTCATCAAGAACATCCGTTTGCAGCAAGCTGCCTCGTTGTTGGCGCAAGACAAGAAGATGACCATATCCGAAGTGGCCTATGCCGTGGGATATAGCAATCTGTCGCATTTCTCCAACTCCTTCAAGGAGAAGTACGGCATGTCGCCCAAAGAGTATATGAATAAACCTCAATAAACTCTCGCATCAAGTTTTAAAAGAAATCGTCGTATGATAAGAATTCAGTAATCTGTTTTCCGGGGAATGAACAGCGGAGTTATAAATAACTGTTTATCACTAAAACAATTAAACGTTTCTCCGTCTCCGAATGCAAGGCGGCTTCTCTCTATACAGAAAACTCTTGAAAATCGTGGAACAAACTTGTAAGCGGTATGGAATAAAGTTGTTTGCTCCTCGGATGAAACTCTGTTCGCAGTGCGCGAACAGAAATCCGCGCACTGCGAACAAACGTCCGCACCGTGCGAACAGATGTCCGTACGGTGCGGATAGACATTTTGAGAATGAAACCGTAAACTCTTTCAATAAACGGATAATATTTACCTGAGTACGCCCACCGCCCTCCCCCCCTGTTTTGACAGCTACAAGCCTTTGTCTTGACAGAGGCAAGTGTCCAAGCCGACAGACACAAGTCTCTGACGTGACAGACACAAGTGTTTGAGCCGTCAGACGCAAGTGCCTGACGGGGCAGTGGTAAACGTCTGATAAGCAATGAGATTTGACTTTAAGACACAAGCCGCCGGGTGAGGTTATCTACTTGCTTCTTATGCCGAATTCAGGCAATATTTAACCCGTCCGACTTTTGGGGTGCACTTCACCGATGTCCTCTCTGTATACGACTGATCCTACATCAGTCTGCGACTCATGTAGGATCGGTATAGAACCCAATCTGCCTTGTTCTTTTTGATTGGTTCCCGAGGGCCTTTTTAAAGGCTTTCGGGGTGAATATTTTCAATGCCGTTGATGGGCGGGGTCGGAGGAATGAGCCTGTCTTACGGGGGCATCTATTCCTCGCCGCCTCCCAATGCCTGATAAAGGTTTATCAGACTTTGTATTTCGGCAAAGCGGTTGGCTGTTTGCGACAGTTGCGCATTGAGTAATGCCTGCCGGGCGGTGAGCACCTCCAGATAAGTGGTGTTGCCATGCTCCATCAGCAGGGAAGTACTTTTTGCGGCTGTTTGCAGAGCGGTCACCTGCTTGTCCAGCAATTCGCTTTTGGCTATGCTTGTCTGCCATGCAGTCAAAGCGTCGTTCACCTCGCTGCCGGCTTTCAACAATGTCTGCCGGAAAGCAAGGGCTGCTTCTTCCTGTCGGGCACGGGCAATGCGATACTGCGCGATGACCTGCCCACGTGCAAAGAGGGGTTGCGTCAACGAGCCCACTGCCGAGGCAAGGAACTTACCGGGATTCACAATCATCGAACCCGCCGCATTGGTCCAGCCTGCACTTCCGCTCAAGGTGATGGAGGGGTAGAATGCAGAGCGGGCCGCGTTGGTTCCGTAGAATGCCGCTTCCAGTGTCCGTTCGGCCGAACGGACATCGGGCCGGGCGGAAAGCATCCGCACGGGAACACCAACGGAAAAGTCTGTCGGGAATTGCTGCCCTGCCAGCACACCGCGCTCGTAGTGGCGAGGTGTTTCTGCCAGCAATAAGGCAAGGCTGTTCTCTACTTGGCTTATCTGCTTTTTCAAGTCGAGGACGGAAGTCTGCACCTGATAGTAAGTGCCTTCTATTTGCGAAACTGCCGCTTCGTTTCTCATGCCTGCCTTCATCAGGGCACGGGTAGAAGCTAAAGTTTCTTTCCATGCTTCTTCCATTTGTTGGGAGATAACAAGCTGTTCGTCCAGCATCAGCAAGGTGTAGTACGTATTGGCAACCCCGGATATGAGGCGCGTACGTACTGCCTGACGATAGTCCAGGCTTTGTGCATAGAGCGCCTTAGACTGTTTTTTGGCATTGCGCATACGGCCGAACACATCCAGCTCCCAACCGGCAGTAACCGGCAGGGAATAGGTTTGTGTGGCCTTGCCTCCGTCGAAGCTGCTCACTGTTCCTTGCGGTGCCAAAGCAAAGGAGGGCAGGAAGGCGAGCTTTGCAGCCAGCAGAGTAGCTTCGGCCTCTTCCACGCGGAGCTGTGCCGTTTGATAGTCGGTGTTGTTCTCCAAAGCCTGTTCGATGAGGGCCTGCAACTGCGGGTCGGTGAAAAGTTCGCGCCACTCCATGTTTCTTAAACTGGCAGAGTCGTCTTCCGTTGCGGAATATTCGCCATACAGATTGTCGGGTACGGAGGTGGCCGGCTTATATTTGGTGTAGACGCCACAACTGCTCAACAATGAACCGAGGGCGACTAACAGAAATGTATTCTTCTTCTTCATGCTTTCGTTTTTTTTATTTATGTTTTGAATGGAAAAAGTACTTTCCGGTATCTATCTTATCTAAGATGTACACCACGAGGAACGCAATGACAAATGCTACTGCTTGTTCCGTCAGAAATGAATAACATTCTTCATACATTTGCCATATCTCCTCTTCTTATTTGTTTTCCTTCTCTTTCTCACTCCGTTGTTTCTCCAGCAACACCTGCACATCGGCATCCTCGTGTTTCGGCGTGCGTACTTTCTCTTGCAGGAACTCGAAGATAATGTAGAACACGGGCACCACGAAAAGCAATGCCAACGTACCTATCATCATACCGCCCACGACACCCGTTCCGAGAGATGAGTTGCCATTGGCACCCGCACCGGAGGAGAACATCAACGGAAGCATACCGAATATCATCGTGAGCACCGTCATCAGGATGGGGCGCAAACGGGCTTGTGCGGCAGCATAAGCGCTCTCTATAATGCCCATGCCCTTGCGGCGACGTTCCACGGCATACTCCGTAATCAGGATGGCCGTCTTGGCCAGCAAACCGATGAGCATGATGACACCCGTCTGCAAATAGATGTTGTTCTCTAAGCCGAAGAACTTCGCAAAGAGGAACGAACCCATCAGTCCGAAGGGTATGGAGAAGATGACGGCAAACGGTATGAGGAAACTTTCATAAAGACATGACAGAATCAAGAAGATAAGCACCACGCAGATACCGTAAATCAGCACTGTTTGCATGCCGCCGCTGCCGGCTTCTTCGCGAGCCATGCCGCCGTATTCGTAACCATATCCGGAGGGCAATGCTTGGGCGGCGACTTCTTCGATGGCCTTTTGCACCTCACCGGTAGAGTATCCGGCAGCCGGATTGACGTTCACCGAAATAGAACTGTAAAGGTTGAATCGGTCTGCCGTTTCCGGGCCGAGCACCTTCTTCAGCGTGACGAACTGGCTTACGGGAGCCATCTCCGTCCCATTGCGCACGAACATGTTGTCCAGTGCATGCTCATCGAGCCGGAACTCCGGAGAAGCTTGCATCATCACCCGGTAAACCTTGCCATACTTGTTGTAGTTCGATATATATCCGCCGCCGCAGTAGCTGTTCAGCACATCGAGCACCGTGGCGGGCGATATACCTGCACGCTTGCATTTGGCGGCATCCACCTCTACCGACAGTTGCGGGAAATTCATGGCATACGAGGTATAGGCCACCGCTACTTCCGGACGCTGGTTCAATGCGCCGAGAAATTGCATCACATTCTGATAAAACACAGACTTCTCTCCACCCGTCTTGTCCTGCATGTTCAGTTCCACCGAGTTACCCATACCGTAGCCCGGTATCATACCCATTTGGAAACTGAATATCTGTGCCTCCTTGATGCTTTGGAACCGTGCGTTGAGGCGTGCCATTACGGCATCGGACGAATGCTCCTTGCCTTTGCGCTCGCTCCAATCTTTAAGGCGTACCATAATCATACCGTAAGAAGTGCCTTGTCCGGACAACAATCCATAGCCGGCCACTTTGGAGTAGTGTTGCACTTCGGGCACATCCTTTAACAAGGCTTCTGCCTTATTCAATACCTTGGAAGTCTCTTCGAGCGTATTGCCCGGAGCCGTGCTGACGTTAATCATGATGAATCCTTGGTCTTCCTGCGGCACAAGCCCTGTCTTCGTAGTAGCCATAAGCCATACGAGCAGTACGGTGGCAATGCCCAGTGAAGTCCATGTCATCCAGCGATGGTGGATGGCGAACATCACTCCTTTCTTATATTTGCCTAAGAGGGCGTTGTACGAAGCATTATAAGCGGCCCGTACCCGTCCGTTGATGCTTTTGGGGCTCTTTTTCCCGTCCGAGGGGCGCATCATGATGGCACACAGTGCCGGACACAGCGTCAAGGCGGAAACCATGGAGATGCCTACGGCGGTAGCCATCGTCACACCGAACTGTGTATAGAAGATACCGGATGTTCCGCCCATGAACGTCACAGGGATGAACACGGCCATGAACACACAAGTACAAGAGATAACAGCCATCGTCACATCGCCCATGGCGTCTTTCGTGGCTTTATAGGGCGAGGTATAGCCGGCATCGAACTTGGCCTGCACCGCCTCCACCACCACAATGGCATCGTCCACTACCGTACCGATGGCAAGCACGAGGGCAAACAGCGTCAGAATGTTGATGCTGAATCCCGCTGCTGTCATACAGGCAAACGTTCCTACCAATGACACGATGATGGAGATAGAAGGAATGAGCGTACTCTTTAAATCCTGAAGGAAGAAATAAACCACAAGAATCACCAGAATGATGGCAATGACCAGCGTCTCTACCACATTGTGGATAGAAGCGAAGAGGAAGTTGTTGGAACTCATCAGAGTGATAAACTCCGTGCCTTTGGGCAAATCCTTGCTCATATCTTTCAGCAGTTCGGCGATGTTGGCATTCACCTCCGTGGCATTGGCACCCGCCACTTGGAAGGCTATGAAAGTGACACCCGGATGCCCGTCGGTTTCGGCTTGGAAACTGTAAGAAAGCGCACCCAGTTCCACATCGGCCACGTCCTTCAGGCGCAGTACGGAGCCGTCTTCCAACGAACGAATCACGATATTCTGAAACTCTTCCGTACTCTTCAACCGTCCGCTGTATTTCATTGTAAACTGGAACACGTTGTTCGAGTTGGCACCCAGCGAACCGGTAGGTGCTTCGATGTTCTGCTCGCCCAGCACGGCGGTCACGTCCGAAGGTACCAGTCCGTATTGTGCCATGCGTTCGGGGTTCAGCCAAATGCGCATACTGTACGTATCGCCCAGTGCCATCACGTCGCCCACGCCTTCCACACGTTTCACGGCAGGGATGATGTTGATGTCGAGGTAATTGGCCAAAAAGCGTGCGTCGTAGGTCCCATCGGTGCTGACCAGCGTGTTGACCTGCAAGAAGCTGGTTTGCCGTTTTTGCGTGGTGACACCGATTCTCGTTACTTCGGCAGGCAGCAAGCCTTGTGCTTTCGCTACACGGTTCTGCACATTCACCGCAGCCATGTCGGGATCAGTGCCTTGTTTGAAGTAAACGTTTATCGTAGCCGTACCGGCGTTGGTGGCGGTAGAAGTGATATACATCATGTTCTCCACACCATTGATACTCTCTTCCAGAGGCATGATGACACTGTTCATCACTGCTTCCGCATCGGCGCCTATATAGGTGGCGTTGACCTGCACCGTAGGCGGTGCTATGTCAGGATACTGCTCCACCGGGAGGGTGAGGAGCGAGATGAACCCGACTATCAGTATCAGCAGCGAGATGGAAATAGCCATCACCGGCCGCTTAATGAATATATTTCCTTTCATAAAATCTTTTCCTCCTTACTTCACTTGCGTTCCTTCTCTCACCAGTCCGGCACCATCGGAGATAATCTCATCATCCTGCTTCAATCCGTCCAGCACCACATACTCGCGTCCGTCGCTTACCGATGCCACACTGATCAAGGTGGAGGCAGCTTTGCCATCTACTACCTTATATACTATGATCTTGTCCTGAAGCTGCACTGTGGCACCTTGCGGAATAACGATACATTGTTTGTATGTACTCGGTATCACTACATTGCCCGACGCACCGCTATGCAACAGACGCGAGGCGTTGGGAAATATGGCGCGCACCGACACGGTTCCCGTCTTGCGGTCTATCACGCCGCTGATAGATTCTATCTTTCCCTTTTGCTCATACATGGAGCCGTCGTTCAGTTGAAGCTGAACTTCGGGCATGGCTTTCAGCGCCTCATCCATCGTGCCGTGTTCGCGAGTGAGAGCCAGCAGTTGATTCTCTGTCATGGAGAAGTAGACGTACATGTCGCTGTTGTCGCTTACCGTGGTGAGCGGCTGCGGTATGGCGGCACTCACCAAAGCGCCCACCCGGTAGGGTAATGCTCCCACCACTCCGTCGGAAGGACTCTTCACTTCGGTGTAAGAGAGGTTGTTGCGGGCAATTACCTCCTGAGCCTCTGCCTGCGAGAGTTGTGCTTTGGCAGAAAGATAGGAGTTTTCCGACATTTGCAGTGTGTATTGTGAAACCACCTTTTGTGCATGCAACTCCTTATTGCTGTCATAAGCCAGTTGTGCGGTGGCCAGCGAAGCGCGTGCCGCCTCCACATTGGCCGCCGCTGTCTTGAGGGCCGCCCTATAGGGCACTTGGTCTATAACGAACAACAATTGCCCGCGACGTACTTTCTGTCCTTCCGTCACACAGAGCCGTTCTATCGTTCCCGATACCTGCGGATAGATGTCGATGTCCTGTCGTCCGCGGATGGTGGCAGAGTAAGAAGTTGAAAATTCCTTGTCGGTAGTAGTCACCTTCATGGTGGCATACGAAGATTTTACCTGAGCGTCCGGTGCTTGTTTGCACGATGTCAACCACATTGTACCACTGATGAACATCATCAGCCGTATCCATTTTCCATTTACCTTTATCATATTCCTAATATTATATTAAAAACTGCGGCAAAAATAGGATTATAGAATATCATTGACGTAACATATTATTCCACAGTAATGTTCTTTTTTTCCTATTTTTTCTCTTTTTTCAATTTATGATACAGAAAATAAGTAATATAGAACAATGCTAATAGTAAATGGGACATTTTGATTAAGGGATTATTGACCATCTTTGCACTATTAAATAAGGAATAATAGGACAATGGAAAATAGAACAATCAAAGAACTCTCTTTTGAAGACCTCAAGCCCTACAGCAGTCAGTTCATGTATATGGATGACTATGTGATGATGACCGATCAGTTCCAGATACCTTCTCTTCATCCCGAAGAAGCCGTAAGGATGCAGTTTCTCCTCATCGTACTGTGCCAGGAAGGATATGTACAGCTGGACGTCAATGGGAAGAATTATCAATTGAACGCATATGACGTTCTCATTTGTCTGCCCACCATGGTGTTGAGCCGCATCATGTTCTCGCCCGGCACCCGGATAAGAATGACAGGCTTTTCCATTCAGTTCCTGAACCGTGCAGTCAAAAAAGAAGAGGGGATGGATAACATGTTCTTTTACCTCAACAAACACCCCATACAGCGTCCTTGCGAAAGCGGAAAGCCGCCTTTGGCTCATTACTATGAACAGCTCATCAAAGGGAAGATAAACAGTGTGCCCGGGCGTTTCCATAAGGATATCTTGCAACATCTTTTCTCTGCCTTTTTCTGCGAGGTGATGTCGGTGCTTTATGAGCAGGCCGGTAAAGAGGAGCAACAGCAGGGAGGTGGCATCAAGCGTGGAAGCTATGTGTTCAAGCAATTCCTGATGGAACTTTCCAAAGCCAACGGTATGCACCGCACGGTGAATTACTTTGCCGATCGCTTGTGCTACTCGCCCAAATACGTGTCGGCCGTCATCAAGCAGGTGAGCGGACGCACCGCCATGGAATGGATCAACGAATATGCCATCGAGCAGATAAAGCTTCGACTGAAGCACTCGGACAAATCCATCAAAGAGATTGCCGATGAGTTCAATTTCTCCAACCAGTCATTCTTCGGCAAGTATGTGAAGGCGCATTTGGGCATGTCGCCTGCGCAGTACAGGAGAGAACCGGAAAAATAGAAGACGGGCCGTAGGATGCTTGTTTGCTGCCTTGTGTCAAGACAGAGGGAAGCTGGTCATTTCATCATCTCCTCGCACACGGCATCCTGAAATGCCCGTGCTGCTCTGCCCGAAAGCACATTCTGGTTCATGATGGCGAAAGCTATTTCGTGTCCGTTTGCCGCTTTCACATATCCGGCAAGGCAATTGATGGCTGTAAAAGAGCCGGTCTTGGCATGGACGTTCTTGTAGGCCGGCGTGCCTTTCTTCATCCGGTTTTTCAATGTGCCGTCCACTCCGCTAATGGGCAATGCCTTATACAGTTTCGCAAAGATGTCGGTTTGTGAATAGGCGTACTTCAAGAAATCTACCAGCAATGCCGGAGAGATGTAATTGTAGTTGGACAGTCCGCAACCGTCTGCCAGCTTGTAGTCGTCGGGGTTGTGTCCCAGCTGTTTTATCAGCATGCGGATGGCGGAAAGTCCGTCGTCCGCCGAAACATGCTTTTTGCCGGTATATTGCGCTCCGAGACGGCAAAGCAGGGCTTCGGCATTGAGGTTGTCGCTCTCTTTCATAATCTCATTCACCACATGTTGCACGGGCGTCTCATATACTGTTACCTGCACGGAAAGGCTGTCTCTCAATAATTCGCCGAAGACATAGCCGGAAGAGGGGATGTGTTCTTCGGGCATAATGCACCGGATGCCCCGTGCTTGCAGGCGTTCCATAAAGGTGTGCATGAAGAAGTCTTGCGAAGAGTAGATATTCACGGTTGCCTCCTGGCGCCTGTCTACGTTTCCGGTCACGATGATGCGGTTTCCGTTTTCCAGCCAGTTGCGCGACACATGGAAACGGCCGGCAGAAGGGGTTTGAGACTTTGTCTGGTTGGCCAGAGTGTAGTATGAAGAGGCGGGGATGCACGATAATCGTGCGGCCTCTCCCCGCTCGCGGGGTGTGGCGGCCACAGTGACCGTGCCTTTGTTCAGCATCAACGGCGAAAGGTAGGGTTGGTAGGCTTCGGGGGTGTCGTCCCATGCCCATCCGTTTCCCCAATACAAGGAGTCTTTCATGGAGATGTCGCCGTACACTCTTCCGTGAATCACGCTGAACGGCAACCGTGCCACGGCGTTTACCAACGAGTCCAATGCGGAGTCGTCAAATTCCGGGTCATATCCACCTATTATATATAGGTCGCCTTGCAGGGTGTCGCGTGCAACCGTTCCCTTGTACCACACCTCGGTGCGGAACGGTTCGTCGGCTTCGGGGCGGGCAAGGGCGGTGATGGTGGTAAGCAGCTTCATGGTAGAGGCGGGACGGGAAAGCATATCGGCCTGATACTCATACAACGGCCTGCCGTCCGTCAGGTCATACACCGAGATGCCCACGTTGGAACCGGCAGGAAGCATCTGTTTGATGAGCGTGTCAAGGCGGGAAGAGAGGCTGTTCGGCCTATCTATACCCTTTTGAGCGGCAATAGGCAATAAATAGAAGCAGAGCAGCACCGGCAGCCACTTTCTCCTCGTAAATATATCCTTTCTGTTTTGACTGACCTCCATACACATGATTATTGCTTGTCCTCCTCTTTCCTTGCTACGGGATTTTCAAAACGGGTGTCGCACGTATACCCTTGCATTATGCCGGACATGTTTTCATTATGCAGGATGGAAGCAATACCTTCGTTCTGCAAAGCACCCTGAATGACGTGTGCCTGAAAGGCGTCTTTGCATGTGATGAGTTTGATGGTTTTCATGTGTCGTTATTGTTTTTTTAATTTATCCCGATGTTGATTTCTTCTTTCAACTTTTTGAGCAAGGAGCCTTTGCCATAGCCTCCCCATATACTCTGTATCTTCCCATCGGGAGCAATCAAGACATAGTGAGGATATCCTTTCATTCCATAAGACATGGCAAGGCCTGTGCCTGCTTTGCGAAGTTCGTTCCATTGATTACCCTTCATCTGTCTTTTCTCTACAAAAGCTTTCCAGCTCTTTTGGGGGTCGATGCTGATACTGACAATAGCCAATGTATCCTTATACAGTTCTGCAATTTCTTCCAGTTCGGGAAGAGACTCGATACAAGGGCCGCACCCGGAGCTAATGGAAAAACGGTTAGCGGTAACAGGTGCGGTATCTTGCGACCGGCTATCGTATGTGTGGCACACAAATAAAATAAAAAAGAATAAAAACTTTTTCATTATTTCTGATTGGAATTATTGCCTTTTACACCATCTCCCTGAATATCTCCCCCACCGTGGGATGCGGGAAGACAATCTTCTTCCATTGGCCGATGGTGAGTCTTAGTTCGATGGCCATGCCTGCCAGCGTGATGATTTCGGAGGCGGGGTTGCCCAGCAGGTGTGCTCCCAGCACGGTGTCGTCGTCGGCAAGCAGTAGCTTGCATACGCCGTTCACTCCCTCGTTTTCGGCTACGAAGCGGCCGCTATAAGCCATCGGAAGTTTGAGGGCACGATAGGCGATGCCTTTCTTTTGCAGGGATTCTTCGGTTTCTCCCACACCGGCTATTTCGGGGTTGGTATATACCACGCCGGGGATGGCGCGATAGCTCATGACGTCTTCCTTGCCTATGATATGATGTACGGCTACTTCGGCTTCGCGCACGGCGGTGTGTGCCAGCAGCGAGAAACCGGTGAGGTCGCCGCAGACGTAGACGCCGGGGATGGAGGTCTGCATGTGGCCGTCCACGCGGATGCTGCCGCGCTCGGTCTTTTCAAGATTCAGGTTCTCCAGTCCGAAGCCTTTCGTCACGGGGCGGCGGCCTACGCTCATCAGCAGTTTGTGGGCCACCACGGAACCTGCACCTTGGGCGTCCTCATAGCCCACCTGCACTTGCGGGAGGCCTTCTGCCGATGAGACTTCGGACAGGGCGGTCACTTTCGTGCCCGTCAGGAAGCGGATGCCTCGCTTGGCATATTCCGCACGGAGCAGGGCGGAGAGTTCCTTGTCCATGCCGCCGAGGATTTCGTCGAGCATCTCAACGACCGTGACCTGCACGCCCAAGCTGTTGAAGAAAGAGGCGAACTCCATGCCGATGACGCCGCCGCCGATGACGACGAGCGAGTCGGGAAGCTCTTTGTTGTCCAGCGCGTCGCGGTGCGTCCAATAGGGCACTCGGTCTACGCCGGGAATGGGAGGGATGAATGTCTCCGAGCCGGTGCACAGCAGCAGGTTGTCGCATTCGTAGGTCTCTTCGCCGCACTGCACGTGGTGGTTATCCACAATCACGGCCTCGCCGCTTACGATGTTCACCCCGTGGGTGGTGAGTTTGCCTTTTACGCCCAATACCAGTTTGCGCACCACCTTCTGTTTGCGGGCTATTATCTTGGGCAGGTCGAACGACGCTTCCGCCACGTTGACCGCATATTTGGAGGCATGGCGCGCCCCGTCGTAGGTCTTTGCCGAGTAGAGCAGGGTTTTGGTGGGGATGCAGCCCTCGTTCAGGCATACTCCGCCAAGGTTTTGTTTCTCGAACAGTACGACACTCAGACCGGCTTTCCCGGCAGCTTCGGCGGCCGTATATCCCGCAGGGCCTCCGCCGATAATGGCAAGTTGATATTTCATGGTTTTTCGTATTATAGATTTCTGCCTGCAAGATACGACATCTATTTCAGAAAAACTCGCTCCGGGGTACTCTTTTTACAGAAAACGCATACCTTTGCCGGTACATTCATTAACCTGCTCCGTCCATCCGGACGAAGATAAAACAGAAGATACAGATGAAGACAGATGGTTTGTTCCGGTTGTTTGCTTTGAAGTTAGTTTTTTTATCCTGTTTGTTGGTTGCTTGCGACAAGGATGAGGAAGCCGCCCTTGCCCCTTTTAGGGAAATCACCGTAGAGGGTGAAGCCGGCACCCTGCAAATAGACATGACACGCGGCGGATGGCGCATCGCTTCCGTCACCACTCCGGAGGGAGAGGCCATGAAAGACTGGTATGGCAGACCCCTGCAACTGGAGGGCATGGGAAGCCTGCACCATCGTTGGTGGGACTTGGAGCGGGACACCGACACTCGCATCACCCTGCGGTTGAAAGATAATTTCGACGTGACGGCACAGCGTAGTCTCATCCTCAACCTCGAGATGAAAGAAGGCTTTTACAAGGAGCAAGTCGTTATCAAACAAAACTACTGCCGCAACCTCTACGAAATAGAATCCCTTAAGTACAGTCTGGAAGAGGGTGACGGGATGTCGGAACGCGAAATCGTGCCCTACGGTCTGAAGTATCGGGTAGAAGGAGGAGGCGATGAGGTGGAGCCGTTCACCGTTTATCCTTTCTTCAACGAATTGGCCACCTACCAATTTGTTTTTGATGATAGTACCGAGGACTATTTTTCTTGGATAGAACCTCAAAAGCGCTTTGTAAAGCTGCCCGTCCGCATAGAAGACGGGAAGGTCATCATAGACGAAGAGTCTTTTTTCCTCCATAAGGAATTCAGATACATCAAGGACAAAGCATTGAAAGAGAAAGGCTTTAAGGTGGAGATGATACCTTCTGAATGGAACGTGTATACGGCCGACATCTATTGCAAGCGGTTGCAGTTGACTTTCCGCCTGACCCTTGTCCGGCCCGGTAGAGACGGGGAGCTGGTGCTCAGAGGAAAGATGACGTATAAATATCCTTACGACTGCTCATCGGTGAGGCACGAAACCGAGGATTATCAAGGGGAATAAGCACTGAAAATCATTGTTTTGACAAGCACTTGTGCCTGACGCGACAGACACAAGCCCCTGTGCCGACAAACACAAGTGTTCGAGCCGACAGGCACAAGTGTCTGTCAGGACAAGGACTTGCATTTGGCAATGAGACGAGACCTCTGCAAAACTCTCTTTTTTTCTTGTTCATCTGCTTAGAAATAGTTACTTTATAGTATGAAAAAGTCCTCCTATTTGCCCAGCTGCGCAGATCAAATCATCTCCGAGCGTAAAGTAAAAAAGTGTTCTTTACACAAATCAATCATCTGGTCGATTGGCAAGCTATCGCTCGTCTCATAGAAAATGAGGGTTTAGTGCTTTTCAAGATGGAACTCTTACGCACCTGGTATGGATTGAGCAACCCTGAAGTGGAAGAACAAGTAAAGGATCGCCTTTCCTTATATGCGCTTTGTCGGCTTGTCCTTGGGGAAAATCGTATGATTTAGAGTGCTTTATCGCATAAAACATCCAAGAGAAAGAGAAATTTATAGAATCCATTGAACCATGGCAAGAAATGATTCAGCGGATTTTTATAAGGTTACTTTTGCAGAGATCTCATAACTGTAATCGTCTTTCGAAGATTTTTACTAATTTTGTGGCAAAAGACTACGAAGATGAAATCAATGATTAAATACAGAGGTGGAAAATCGAAAGAAATACCCAATATTATGTGGCATATTCCTCGATTTTCAGGACGGTACATCGAGCCTTTTCTTGGCGGTGGAGCGTTGTTTTTCCATTTAGAGCCTAGAAAAGCAATAATCAATGATATTAACACTAAATTGATTGGTTTTTATCGAGGGGTTCGTGATGATTATTCACTTTTACGAAAAGAACTCAATGAAATAGAGAGCATTTATGCGGAGAATCGGAAGAATTTTGAAGCACTAAAATCATTAAACCCTACTGAACGTGTAGAAGATAAAAACGAAGAATTGTATTATCATCTTCGTGCTATGTTCAATGAAATAATAGATAAATCATATTCCGATGCATTGTTGTATTATTATATTAACAAAACGGCATATTCTGGAATGATACGTTATAATGCACGTGGAGAGTTCAATGTCCCTTTTGGACGTTATCAACATCTTAATACAAATTCAGTAACATTATCACATAGTAAATTACTGCAACGTGCAGACATCTTGAATACTGATTATAGCGAGGTGTTCAAGATGTGTGAATCAGATGATTTTGTATTTCTTGATCCTCCATATGATTGTGTATTCTCTGATTATGGAAACGAGGAATATAAAGATGGCTTTAACGATGAAAACCATATACGGTTGGCTAATGATTTTGTAAATCTTCCATGTAAAACTCTAATGGTAATTGGAAAAACTCCTTTGACAGAACAGTTATATAGAGGATATATAATTGATGAATATGAAAAGAAATATGCTGTAAACATAAGGAATAGATTTAAAGCTGCTGCGAAGCATATAGTGGTTGCCAATTATAGAAAATCTTGGGATGATATTCGTGTCTATTCCACTGTTTGCGATACATATAGAGAACCAGAAACAACTCAGTTAAGATTATTTGAAGCATCTCAACCTTATGGCACGAATAGATAGTCAATTATTGTTCTTAACAACTTCTCCGAGAACACCTGAGAAAATGATACCTGAAATCGAGTTGCTTATAAAGCATTATGCAGGTAAACAGTGGAATAATGAAACACAATGCGGTTTCATGGATATATTGCGTGATGAACAGTTCTTCAATGGGAAGGGAGAAAATGACCCTGCCTTTAGTGCAAGGGATAGAATAAATCGTGCCCCAAAATCATTAGGTTTTGTCACTCTTTCTCCAACGATTTCATTAACCTCTGCTGGTTTTTCTCTTTTATATGCCAAACGTAAAGAAGAGGCTTTTCTCCGACAGATGTTAAAGTTTCAAATACCGTCTCCTTTTCACAAACCCACGCAAAAGGCTGCAATATTTTGTGTAAAGCCATATTTGGAAATGCTCCGTTTAGTCCGTACTATGGGAACATTGAAGTTTGATGAACTTCAAATCTTCGGGATGCAATTAACTGATTGGCATGATTTTGAAACGATTGTTCGCAAGATAGAATTGTTCCGAATAGCGAAGGCAAAAAACAAAAAAAATTATCGCACATTCAAAACGGAATACCTCCATAATGAATTGCGGGCAATTTATGCGGAACGCATTGCAAATGGAAAAATCAAGACAAGAGAAAGCAATGACCGTTCTTTAGATAAATTCCTGAAAACACAATCAAGCAATATGCGTGATTATGCAGATGCTTGTTTTCGTTATTTACGGGCAACGGCGTTGGTTAATGTTTCTCATTTAGGAAAATCTTTGAGTATCATTCATGAGCGTATTGCAGATGTTGATTACATCTTAAATACAGTTGACCGCGAACCTTGTTTTGTGGACGATGAACAAAATTATGTTGCTTATCTTGGTAATGCAGAATATCCTCGATTATTGACAGATAATAAGCACATGCTTATAGAACGGCTAAGTACAGAGTTCAAAGGAATACAAATTCCTCAAAGTGCAACAGCTGAAGAACTAAAAGATTTGTTGTTTGATTACACGGAAGCCCGCAAAACAGAAACGATAGAGAAGCAGGTGCGAGAAATCAAAGACTACAAACTGTATGATGATATTCAAAATACGTTCCGACAAATAGAGAATAATGAATTATACGATGCTCCTTTGATGTTTGAATGGAATACATGGAGAGCCATGACGATGCTCGATGGTGGTGAAATTAAAGCCAATTTGATTTTTGATGATTTTGGCAATCCCCTTTCCACAGCGCAAGGAAATATGGCAGATATTGTTTGTGACTATGGTGATTATATGCTTTCTGTTGAAGTAACAATGGCGAGTGGTCAGAAACAATATGATATGGAAGGTGAGCCTGTAAGCCGTCATTTGGGTAAGATGAAGAAAGCAAGTGGAAAACCATGTTATTGTCTATTTGTAGCTCCAAATATTAATGAAGCTTGTGTCGCTCATTTTTATGCACTCCATAGTCTGAATATCTCATATTATGGAGGTAAATCTACTATTGTACCATTGCCCTTAAATGTCTTTCAAAAAATGTTAGAAGATAGTTATAAGGTAAGTTATACTCCGACACCTAACCATGTTCGCAATTTTTTTGAATATTCGAATGAATTGGTAAAGACTTGTAAGAACGAAACTGAATGGTTTGAGAAATTAAAACAATCCGCAATGAATTGGTTGGGATAAAATAAAGTCGTGTGAGCCGTTATCCCACACTTCGAAAATACGCATATTCGCAGTTTATCCTTTCCGCAACCAACAGGCCACCTGCCGGTTCAGTTTCGATGACCGCACAGAAAACTTTCTCTCTTGGATAAGCTCTGAAAAGCGCTTTGTGAATCTGCCCGTCCGCATAGAAGACGGGAAGGTCATCATAGACGAAGGGCCTTTTTTCCTCCATAAGGAATTCAGATACATCAAGGACAAAGCGTTGAAAGAGAAAGGCTTTAAGGTGGAGATGATACCTTCTAAATGGAACGTGTATGAGGCCGACATCTATTGCAAGCGGTTGCAGCTTACTTTCCGCCTGACCCATGCCCGTCCCTTTGCGGCATGAGAGCCGAATGACGCAAATGTCAATATTTATCTAAAGCTCCTTGCTGATTGCCGCGCCCTGCCCAGAAGGTGCTCTGGATGGGGGTATTCTTCCGACACCGAGAAACGGGTCGTTCCTCACCGAGGAACACCCTCTTCCTCACCGAGGAACGAGGCCTTGCTCGGTGTCCGGGAAACGGGCATTCCGCATCCTATGGAAGTTTGTAAAAAGAAATGAACTCTTCGGGATGGCAGTCGGGAGGGGGAGGAGCCGTTGCAATGTAAGCGGGCTTTAATTTAAGGAGAATTTGATAGATTCTGCTAAATACTTTCTTGATTATTAATAATATAGCGATGAAAGTATTAAATTTATAGTCTCAAATCATAACATTTAAGCGATTGCCGCTATATTCCTATTATTCAAACAAATAATTGTAATCGTATATCACGTTAGATTATAAGCTAAAATTCCGTTCCGCCTATTTCTCGTTTTTCGCATTCTGAATATCTTTCAATATACTATCCATCCCGTAAATCTTGGCCACAGCAATGAAAGCCGTAGGTGCTACGTCCGGTTGGAGCCTTTTAAGTAAAGATTCTGATGGGCGGTAGCCTTTCATCTTTAGTTCCAGAATCGTATTAAAGTCATCCTTCCGCATAGCGTTGGTGAAAGAGCGATCTTGTTCGTTGTCAATGTCCGGTACATTGACCGTGTGCAATTGCTTACCGAACAAGAGCAGGTTCTTGCCGATAGTATCGGAATGTTCCGGTTTAACTCCGCAGTTTTTTGCCGTGTCATGCCAGTGTGACACGACTTCTTGTGTCTCGGCAATAATATACTTGTATTCACGAATCCCCATGTTATTACCTACCGTTTGCAAATCTTCCATCGTGAAGTTTTCCAGTTTGCCGTTGAGCGATAACTGGTGGCAGTTCGTCCATTTACCACCCGGCATATATGAATAACAAAGGTCATATGCCGGGGCAAGGCTCCACTTTCCTTGATGATCCATCAGGAAAGAGAAGTTTTTAGTGTGGTCGTCGTGATTCCGGCTCATGACGTTGAACACCATCCTTCGGTAGAGTTCTTCCTGTTGCGGATAAGGAAGGTTCATTCGTCGCATTACACGAAATATTTCTTCGTATGAATGGCGTTGGTCACGGTCATAGTGAGCAAGTCCGGCCAATGTCTGTACATGAATTTTCTCTCCGCTTTCCGTTCGGTCGAAGCGACGTGTCATAAAGTGGTTTGAGTCTTTTTCCGGAAGCAATCTACATTCCATCATGTCTATACCGCAGGCTTTGGCCATCCGGTAATAAGCATACTCAATATTGCCTATCCCTTGCGGGTTATCTGCTATCCGGGCATGTTCGCTGTAAGTTCCTCCATCGAATTTCAATAGCCAATATCCGAATCCTTCAGGAGCTTTTACCTGTCCGGAACGCACCTCTCCGGTCAGGTCATTATAAGCGATGATGGCTTTCGGCTTGGCTCCACCGGCTGATGTTCCCACTCTCAGAATATCGTGTATGTTTTTTCCCTCTTGTCGCAGTTGTGCCTGAAAAGCCATTCTATCCGTGAATATGGATTTGGTAAGCTCCGTCAGCTCCTCAATATGAATGAGCGATGACTCGTCCATCCCATTGATTGGCGAACATGGTTCAAATTCCAGTGCGCCCATAGCCCGTTTGCCCACGTAACAAAGCCGGTCTAACGGGGTGACTTCCTCTTCTGGCAATCCCTTGTTGGCAAACCATTCATTGATGATTTGATTTCCGAAAGCGTCCGGTAGCGAATCAGCAAATAGTCCGGGCAGTCCCTTGAAGCAATTGGTTCGGTTTTCAAGAAACAGATAAGGTGTGTTATTATATTGACCGATAGGCATGATGATCGGGGATATATCAAATCCTGAACGGACGAACGTCCGTTCATAATCGAACAAGGCCGCATTGCTTTTCTTTTCCCAATAAAGGGAGCCTACGTTCTTCCCCCACAGCTTTACATCTACAATCAAATCATCCATGTTGTTCTGTTTTAGTGCCGCACACGGTAGCGTTTCTTTCCTTGCAGTTTTTTAAGTTCAATCGGGCTAATTCGGATTTCAGGTACCAATTGTTCCAGATTTTCCAAAAAACCGAGTGACCGAAGTACGCTGATGAACAGCAGTAGCGACACAGATTTCCCTTTTTCGATATTTGCCACAGTCAACACACTTACACCGGCAGTCGTAGCCAGTTCTTCTTGTGTGATATGCTGCCTGATGCGCGCTTCTTTCATACGTTGCCCGATTTTTAGCAGCACGCCCGGATTGCTCATCTCATTCCACATGATTTTTCTTTTTGCAAATATAATAATAATCTATTTATTTGTATAGATTATATGCTATAAATGAATATAAAATATATAATTACATAGATTAAATTTGAAATTTAAACAAAGCCTATGTGCAATAACAAGGTTGCATAAATGTATATTATATAACATGTAAAAGTAACACGACTATAAACTAATAGTACAATTTTTAAAAAAGGGGAATATACTTGCGGAGATCTTAGAATTCACGTAGATTTTAGGATTATTGTAAAGAATAAATAAAAACGCTCTAATTTGAAATATTTTTTTGCAATCTTTGCACCCAAAACCAATCGTTATGAACATACTTCTTCTCATCGGAGGCCTCCTCCTTATCCTTTTGGGAGCCAACGGCCTGACAGACGGTGCCGCTTCTTTGGCCAAACGTTTTCGCATCCCGAACATTGTCATCGGACTCACCATCGTGGCTTTCGGTACTTCCACTCCCGAACTGACGGTCAGCGTGTCGTCTGCCCTGAAAGGCAGTGCCGACCTGGCCATAGGCAACGTGGTGGGCAGCAATATCTTCAACGTACTGATGATTGTGGGCTGCACGGCACTCGTTGCCCCAATCGTGGTGACGCGTAACACACTGGTCAAAGAAATCCCGCTTTGCATCCTTTCGTCCGTGGTGCTCTTATTCTGTGCCAACGACATTTTGCTCGATGGCAGCACGGATAACGTCATCAGCGTCACCGACGGACTTGTGCTGCTCTGCTTCTTTATTATTTTCCTGAGCTATACGCTCGCCATTGCGCGAGGCGGAAACGAGGGCGGAGAGGAGGAAGAGATAAAACAACTTCCCTTGTGGAGGTCGGTGCTCTATATTCTCGGCGGACTGGCAGGACTCATCCTCGGCGGTAATTTCTTTGTGGAGGGTGCCGGCGGCATAGCCCGCAGTCTGGGTGTCAGCGAATCCGTCATCGGCCTTACGCTGGTGGCAGGCGGTACTTCGCTGCCCGAACTTGCCACCAGTGTGGTAGCCGCCCTGAAGAAGAATCCCGAGATAGCCATCGGAAACGTCATAGGCAGCAACCTCTTCAACGTCTTCTTCGTGTTGGGCTGCGCGGCTTCCATCACCCCGTTGCATTTAGGAGGCATCAACAACATGGATTTGCTGGTGCTCATCGGGGCAAGTATATTGCTCTGGCTCGTTGGCGTGTTCTTCGGCAAGCGCACCATCACGCGCGTAGAGGGCAGCCTGATGGTACTGTGCTACATCGCCTACACGGCCGTGCTCGTCTATAACGCCTGAACACGCACTTCGTCTGAAGCGAGAAGAATGTGCCTGCATCCATTTTTCGGACAGATATGTCTCTTTTTAAGGAGAATAAAGTATCTTTGCGCCGCATAACAATATACAGATATGGCTATTACAATCAAAAAAGTTTCTACAAGAAGAGAGCTGGAGAAGTTCATCCGGTTCAACTACTGGTTATACAAAGAGAATCCCTATTCCGTGCCCGACCTCTTCGACGGCATGCTGAACACCTTCAACAAGAAGAAAAACGCAGCTTTCGAGTTCTGCGAAGCCGATTACTTTCTGGCACTTCGCGACGGCGAAATCGTGGGCCGCGTGGCAGCCATCATCAACCATAAAGCCAACCGGACGTGGAACAAGAAAGACGTCCGCTTCGGATGGATAGACTTCATAGACGATGCCGAAGTGTCCGAAGCCCTGATGCGCACCGTGGAGCAATGGGGCAAGGAACGAGGCATGACGCACATACAAGGGCCGTTGGGCTTCACCGACTTCGACGCCGAGGGCATGCTCATTGAAGGCTTCGACCAGCTCAGCACCATGTCCACTACCTACAACTATCCTTATTATAGCACGCACATAGAGCGCATGGGATTCGAGAAAGATGCCGACTGGGTGGAGTACAAAATATACATCCCCGACGACATCCCCGACAAGCACAAACGCATCTCCGAGCTGATTCAGCGCAAATACAACCTGAACGTGGTGAAATGCACCTCGGCCCGGACGCTTGCCAAGAAATACGGACAGGCCATCTTCGAACTGATGAACGAGGCCTACCGGCCGCTCTATGGCTATTCCGCCCTCTCGCAACGGCAGATAGACCAATACATCAGGATGTACCTGCCCATCATCGACCTGCGCATGGTGACGCTTATCACCGATGCCGACGACCGCCTGATAGCCGTAGGCCTATCCATGCCGTCGCTTTCTAAAGCGTTGCAAAAGAGCAACGGGCGCTTGCTGCCCCTCGGCTGGTACTATCTGGGCAAGACCATCTTCCTGAAACGATATCCCAAGATACTGGACCTGCTGCTTGTGGCCGTGAAGCCCGAATATCAGAACAAAGGCGTCAATGCGTTGCTCTTCTCCGACCTCATTCCCGTCTATCGGAAACTCGGCTTCGAATATGCCGAAAGCAATCCCGAACTGGAGATGAACGGCAAGGTGCAGGCACAGTGGGAGTACTTCAAGACGGAGCAGCATAAACGCAGACGCTGTTTCGTGAAGGAAATAAAGTAAGATGTAAAATCGTCCCAAAAAACGTCCGTTTCTTTGCGAAGCTCCGATTTTCTGATTATTTTTGCGCAATAGCGAGCGCATGGCAACGCTGTTTTATGATGTTCCGGGCACGGACGGCATGGGTTCGATGCATAGAATCCGTCTTAATCGGTGCAACCCGTGCCCGGAAAATCACAAAGCGTTTTTTCTGCGTTCTCCTCATAAAGTAATCAACCGGAAGCATCGTAAAATAGAATAATGGAAGAAAACAACAACCTGCTCTTATCTCCGGACGGCGAAAACACCCTGCCGGACAACTCCGCCACTTCTACCGTAGAATATACCGACGACAATATCCGCCACCTCGACGACATGGAGCACATCCGTGTGCGTTCGGGCATGTACATAGGCCGGCTGGGCGACGGCTCGCAAAGCGACGACGGCATCTATGTGCTGCTGAAGGAAGTGATGGACAACAGCATCGACGAATTCAAGATGGGAGCGGGGCGGAAAATTGAAGTTGCCATCGAAGACAACCTGCGCGTCAGCGTGCGCGACTACGGACGGGGCATCCCGCAAGGCAAGCTGATAGAAGCCGTCAGCAAACTGAACACCGGCGGCAAGTACGACTCGAAAGCCTTCAAAAAGAGCGTGGGGCTGAACGGTGTGGGCATCAAAGCCGTCAATGCGCTGAGCGCCCGCTTCGAGGTGCGCAGCTATCGCGACGGCAAAGTGCGCTCCGCCACCTTCGAGCGGGGCATGCTGCAAGCCGACACCACCGAAGACACCACCGAAGAGAACGGAACCTACATCTTCTTCGAACCGGACGGCGGACTGTTCCTGAACTATTCTTTCCAGAACCAGTTTGTGGAAGGGTTGCTGCGCAACTACACTTATCTCAATACCGGTCTTACCTTTATATATAACGGTCAGCGCATCGTCTCCCGTCATGGGTTGGAAGACCTGCTGAAGGACAACATGACCAGCGAAGGCCTCTACGACATCGTCCACCTGAAAGGCGAGGACATCGAAATAGCCTTTACGCACACCAATCAGTACGGCGAGGAGTATTACTCTTTCGTCAACGGGCAGCACACCACTCAGGGCGGAACACACCAGACGGCACTGAAGGAACACATCGCCCGAACCATCAAGGAGTTCTTCAATAAGAATCAGGAGTATGCCGATATCCGCAACGGACTGGTGGCGGCCATCGCCATCGACGTGGAGGAGCCGATGTTCGAGAGCCAGACCAAGACGAAGCTGGGCAGCAACAACATGTGGCCCGCCGTGCCCCAGGAACAGAAAGCCGCAGGACCCACGGTGAACAAATATGTGGGCGACTTCATCAAGACCGAGGTGGATAACTACCTGCACAAGCATCCGCTGGTCAGCGAGGTGATGCTGCAAAAGATACAAGACTCCGAGAAAGAGCGCAAAGCCATTGCCGGAGTCACCAAACTGGCACGCGAACGTGCCAAGAAAGCCAACCTGCACAACCGCAAGCTGCGCGACTGCCGCTACCACCTGAGCGACGGGAAAGGAAAAGCACAGGAAGAAGAGTCGTGCATATTCATCACCGAGGGCGACTCTGCCAGCGGCTCCATCACCAAAAGCCGAGATGTGAACACACAGGCCGTATTCAGTCTGCGGGGCAAGCCCCTCAACTCTTACGGACTGACCAAGAAAGTGGTGTACGAAAACGAAGAGTTCAACCTGCTGCAAGCCGCCCTGAACATAGAAGACGGCATAGAGGGACTGCGCTATAACAAAGTAATCGTAGCCACCGATGCCGATGTGGACGGCATGCACATCCGCCTGCTCATCATCACGTTCTTCCTGCAATTCTTCCCCGACCTGATAAAGAAAGGGCATGTATATATCTTGCAAACTCCCTTGTTCCGTGTGCGTAATAAGAAGAAGACCAACTACTGCTACACGGAAGAGGAGCGCGTAAAAGCCATCGAGGAGTTAGGCCCCAACCCCGAAATCACGCGGTTCAAGGGATTAGGCGAAATATCGCCCGACGAGTTCAAGTATTTCATTGGTAAGGACATGCGCTTGGAGCAGGTGTCCCTGCGCAAGACAGACCTCGTGAAGGAGTTGCTGGAGTTCTACATGGGAAAGAACACCATGGAGCGGCAAACCTTTATCATCAACAATCTGGTTATAGAAGAAGATTTAGCGTCATGAGAAGAGCCATCTTTCCGGGAACATTCGACCCCTTTACCATCGGGCATGCTTCGGTGGTGAACCGCGCGTTGACATTCATAGACGAGATTGTCATCGGCATCGGTATCAACGAAAACAAGAACACGTATTTCCCCCTTGACAAGCGCGAACAGATGATACGCGACTACTATTGGAATGAGCCTCGCGTCATGGTACAGGCTTACGACAGTCTGACCATCGACTTTGCCAAACAGGTGGACGCCAACCTGATAATACGCGGCATCCGCACCGTGAAGGACTTTGAATACGAAGAAACCATTGCCGACATCAACCGCAAACTGACGGGAATCGAGACAATCCTGCTCTTCACCGAGCCGGAACTGACGTGTGTCAGCTCTACCATCGTTCGCGAATTGCTGCAATTCGGCAAAGACATCAGCATGTTCCTGCCGGAAGGAATGGAAATTCCGCCGGCTGACCGGAAATAGAAGAAACGATATGAAGAAAATACTGTTTATCATAGCATGCCTGTGCCTTGCGACGGTGCAGGCGCAGAATTCGAACAACGAAGCCTTGCGCAAATTGCAAATGGCCGAGTTTGCCATTACCAACCTTTATGTAGACAAGGTGGATGAAAACAAGCTGGTAGAAGAGGCCATCATCAGGATGCTGGCGCAACTTGACCCGCATTCCACCTACAACAATGCCGAAGAGGTGAAGAAGATGAACGAGCCTTTGCAAGGAAATTTCGAGGGCATCGGCGTGCAGTTTCAGATGATAGAAGACACGCTGCTCGTCATACAACCCGTGAGCAACGGCCCTTCGGAGAAGGTGGGCATTCTTGCCGGCGACCGTATTGTGGCTGTCAACGACAGTGCCATCGCAGGGGTAAAGATGAGCACAGAAGACATCATGGCCCGTTTGCGCGGCCCGAAGGATTCGGAAGTGAAGCTGACTGTCGTGCGCCGTGGCGTGGACGACTCCTTGTTTTTTACGGTGAAGCGCGACAAAATACCCATTCTCAGTCTGGACGCCTCGTACATGATACAGCCGCAGACCGGCTACATACGCGTCAACCGTTTCGGGGCGACCACCGCCGAGGAGTTTGTAAAAGCATTGAAAGCCTTGCAGAAGAAAGGTATGAAAGATTTGATTCTCGACCTGCAAGGAAACGGGGGAGGCTATTTGAATGCCGCCATCGACCTTGCCAATGAATTCCTGCAACAAAAAGAGTTGATAGTCTATACCGAAGGAAGAGCTGCGCGCCGCAGCGATTTCTTTGCCAAAGGAACGGGCAACTTCAAGCAGGGACGTCTTGTCGTGTTGGTTGACGAGTATTCTGCTTCGGCCAGTGAAATCGTGACCGGTGCCGTGCAAGACTGGGACAGAGGAGTGGTGGTAGGTCGCCGCACCTTCGGCAAAGGGCTGGTACAACGGCCTCTCGACCTGCCCGACGGTTCGATGATACGTCTCACCGTGGCCCGCTATTACACCCCTTCGGGCCGCTGTATTCAGAAGCCCTATGACAACACTGCCAACCTTGACGGTCGGACGGGCGGAGAAGGCGGTCAGGAAAAATACAATCAGGAACTGACAGACCGTTTCAATCATGGGGAAATGATTCATGCAGACAGCATCCATTTTGCGGACTCGCTGAAAGTCCGGACAAAGCGCATGGAGCGCATTGTCTACGGGGGCGGAGGCATCATGCCGGATTTCTTTGTCCCGATTGACACCACCCGATATACGGATTATCACCGCAATCTCGTGGCCAAAGGTGTGGTCATCAAAGGAGTTGCAAAATATATCGAGAAGCGCAGGAAAGAGTTGCAGAACCTCTATAAGAAGTTTGAGGCATTCAATGAAAAGTTCGAGATAGACGACGAAATGCTTGCAGGGCTGCGCACGTTGGCCGACAACGAGAAAATCGCTTTCAACGAAGAACAGTACAGCCGCTCGTTACCGCTGATCAAGACCCAACTCAAAGCCCTGATTGCCCGTGACCTATGGGATATGAACGAGTATTTCCAAGTGATGAACGCTACCAATAGCAGCGTGGATCAGGCTCTGAAGATATTGAATGAGGGGAAGTATGAGGAGACGATAAAAGCTGAATAAACAGAATTTCAGTTTCCGAACAACCAGCGGTTCAGCCAACGGTTAATGTAGGCGTTGGCCACGGCACACCCTGCACCCACCACCGCGCCTGCCAATACATCCGACGGGTAGTGCACCCCTTCGTTCATGCGCGAGAGGCCGACAGAGCAGGCCCAGAAAGCCGAGGGGGCTATCACATACCATTTGGGATACTTCAGAGAGAGTGAGGTGGCAAGGGCAAAGGCCGTTGCCGTATGTCCGGATGGAAAAGACGGGCTGTTTTCATGACTGTAGGCATGCACCCTATCGGGATATTTGTCGTAAGGACGCTCACGGCCTACCAGATATTTCATGCCATAGGTCACGGCGAACGCTCCGGCCACACTGGTACCTATGTAGGCCGCATCTTTCAACAACTCTTTATCGTGCCTGATCCAAGCCACGGCAGCCATGACTACGGGGACACCGACAGCGATGTACGGTTCCGTTACCGAAACAATCTTGTTGTAGTTGCGTATGAACTGCCCATTCCAGCTGTTCACTTTGTGCAAAATGTCAATATCACAGTTTTGAGCCGGGAGGTTGAACGCGATAAGGAGGGCGAAATATGCACAAAAAACATTTCTTTTCATCAATTAACTTATTGGTTTGGTGCAAAGATAGAATAAACTGATAGAGTTTTCGCAAAAAAGCTCTATCTTTGTCAATTGGTTTATTATAATTCGCTAATTATTTCATGGGATTGGAAACTTATTGCAAGCGACAGATTAACTGTAATGAATGTCCTCAAAAATCGGAAGGAGTATTGGTTTATCACCATTATTCCAAGGGGCAACATTTCCCTGCCGAAAAGTTTACCCAGAACTGCATGCTCTTTATGTTGCAGGGCGAATTGCTTGTAAACAGTGAAGAATATCCCGGAACCACCCTCCAAAGCCGCCAAATCATTTTGCAAGCCATCGGCTCCAAAGTGGAGTTACTGGCTTTGACAGAAGTGGAATATATCGTGTATTGGTTCACCGAGCTTCCGGTGCTATGCGAAGAGCGTTACAAAGAGATATTGGAACGTTCGCAAGCTCCGCTGACCTATACCCCGCTGACAGCAATCGCCGCACTGCAAAATCAACTGGACTTCCTGGTGGCCTATCTCAAGGATCAACCTTATGCCTGCGGCAGGTATCTGGAAATAAAATGTAAGGAACTGGTGTACATCCTGACATGCTATTATCCGTTGCCTCAAATCAGTTCTTTCTTCTACCCCATCAGTACGTACACGGAAAGCTTCCAGTATTTTGTGATGCAGAATTACGACAAGGTGAAGAATGTGGAAGAGTTCGCACATTTGGGAGGATATACCACCACTACTTTCCGCCGTCTCTTTAAAAACATGTATGGAGTGCCGGTGTACGAATGGATTCTGGACAAGAAACGGGAAGGCATCTTGAACGATTTGCAATATACCAAACAACGTATCTCGGTCATCAGTTCCCGATACGGCTTCGATTCTCTATCTCATTTTGCCCATTTTTGTAAAGATTCTTTTGGTGATACTCCTCGTAACCTTAGGAAGCGGTTGGTAAGCGGAGAGAAAATTACAATCGTTTATAAAAGACAAGATAAAGATTCGGACGACGAGTAATTTACCTGAATTCGGGATAAGAAGCAGGTCGATAACCCCACCTGGCGGTCTGTATTTCAAAGTAAATGTTTATTGATTATCAGTTGCTTACTCCTGACTTGTCAGACGCTTGCATCTGACGGCTCAAACACTTGTGTCTGTCACGTCAAACACAAGTGTCTGTCGGCTTGGACACTTGCATCTGTCACGACAAAGGCTTGCAGCTGTCAAACAAGGGGAGGGCGGTCGGCGTAAAAGGCTCTCTTCTCTTCCGGCTGATCGCCGTAAACCGGTACATCCGGGAAATATCCCTCCGATAGGATGCAGCCCCTCATCTTTAGCAAAAGGAACTACCTATCCCTAACTCAGGTAGTAATTTGGAGGCTTGTTTCACGGGTCTTACATGTCCTTTCCTCTATTATGGAATAATTTCTTTAATTCCTTGCTTAATCAAGGTTTTTCCTCTATTTTTGCGAGAAAATAGTGAAAGAGTCCTCAATAAATAATATTTCTAACTATTAAATAACTTAAATTCAATCATTTATGTGGTTAAGTAATTCATCTGTAGGAAGGAAAGTGGTGATGAGTGTTACCGGTATCGCCCTTGTCCTGTTTCTAACGTTTCACATGGCGATGAACCTTGTAGCATTGGTCTCGGCCGATGGATACAACATGGTTTGTGAGTTCCTGGGAGCAAACTGGTACGCGCTGGCAGCCACAGCAGGTTTGGCCGCCTTGTTCATCATCCACATCATCTATGCTTTCTGGCTGACTATGCAGAACCGCAAAGCCCGCGGTAACGAACGCTATGCAGTGGTAGACAAACCGAAAAACGTGGAATGGGCTTCGCAGAACATGCTCGTATTGGGTATCATCGTTATTGTCGGTCTGGCTTTGCACATGGTGAACTTCTGGTCTAAGATGCAGTTGCCCGAACTGATGCACAACATGGGCATGCATGCTGACACAATGACGCTGGCGTATGCTGCCAATGGCATTTATCACATTCAGAACACATTCAGCAATCCGGTATTCGTAGTGCTTTATCTCATCTGGTTGGCGGCATTGTGGTTCCACCTGACACACGGGTTCTGGAGTTCCATGCAGTCGTTGGGCTGGAACAACAAAGTATGGATCGAGCGTTGGAAATGTATCTCCAACATATACTCTACCATCATTGTTGCAGGCTTCGCTCTGGTAGTTGTCGTATTCTTTGTAAAATCTCTGTGCGGCACTTGCTAAAATTAAATTGTAAATGACTAAATTGAAATTGCATTATGACTAAGATCGATTCTAAAATACCCGAAGGGCCGGTAGCTGAGAAATGGACCAACTATAAAGCTCACCAAAAACTTGTAAACCCTGCCAACAAACGTCGTTTGGACATCATCGTAGTAGGAACCGGACTTGCCGGTGCATCTGCTGCCGCTTCGCTTGGCGAAATGGGTTTCAGAGTATTCAACTTCTGCATTCAGGACTCTCCACGGCGTGCGCACTCCATCGCTGCACAAGGTGGTATCAACGCTGCAAAGAATTATCAAAATGACGGTGACTCCGTTTACCGTCTGTTCTACGATACAGTAAAGGGTGGCGACTACCGTGCCCGCGAAGCCAACGTTTACCGCTTGGCCGAAGTTTCTAACAGTATCATCGACCAGTGCGTGGCTCAAGGTGTGCCTTTCGCTCGCGAATACGGAGGCTTGCTGGACAACCGCTCTTTCGGTGGCGCGCAGGTTTCGCGTACATTCTACGCCAAAGGCCAGACCGGACAGCAGTTGCTGCTGGGTGCATATTCGGCACTGAGCCGTCAGGTGAATGTAGGTACTGTGAAGCTTTACACTCGCTATGAAATGGAAGATGTTGTCCTTGTGGACGGACGTGCACGTGGTATCATCGCCAAGAACCTCGTGACCGGTAAGCTGGAACGCTTTGCCGCCCATGCTGTGGTTATCGCCACCGGCGGATATGGCAACGCTTACTTCCTCTCTACCAACGCTATGACTTGTAACTGTACGGCAGCTGTGGCTTGCTACCGCAAGGGAGCTTGGTTTGCCAACCCGGCATATGTGCAGATTCACCCCACTTGTATCCCCGTTCACGGTGACAAGCAGTCTAAATTGACGTTGATGTCAGAGTCTTTGCGTAACGACGGCCGCATCTGGGTGCCGAAAAAGATAGAAGACGCCAAGAAACTACAGGAAGGCACGCTGCAAGGAAAAGATATCCCCGAAGAAGATCGCGATTACTATCTGGAACGTCGCTATCCGGCATTTGGTAACCTCGTGCCGCGTGACGTGGCCAGCCGTGCAGCCAAAGAACGTTGCGACAAAGGCTTCGGCGTGAACAACACAGGTTTGGCCGTATTCCTCGACTTCAGCGACGCCATCAACCGCTTGGGCAAGGATGTCGTGGCCCAGCGCTACGGTAACCTTTTCGACATGTACGAAGAAATCACCGACGTCAGCCCATACGAGAACCCGATGATGATTTATCCGGCCATCCACTACACAATGGGCGGTATCTGGGTAGACTACGAACTGATGACTTCCATCAAGGGTCTGTTCGCCATCGGTGAATGTAACTTCTCCGACCACGGTGCCAACCGCCTCGGTGCTTCCGCATTGATGCAAGGCTTGGCCGACGGTTACTTCGTATTGCCTTATACCATCCAAAACTATCTGGCCGACCAGATTACCGTTCCCCGTTTCTCTACCGACTTGCCCGAATTTGTAGCCGCAGAGAAAGCCGTTCAGGACAAAATCGACTGGATGATGAACATCAAGGGAAAGAAATCGGTGGATTCCATCCACAAGGAACTGGGCCACGTAATGTGGGAATACGTAGGTATGGGACGTACGGCTGAAGGTCTGAAAGAAGGTCTGGCCAAGATGAAAGAAATCCGCAAGGAATTTGAGACTAACCTCTTCATTCCGGGCAGTAAGGAAGGTATGAACGTGGAACTTGATAAAGCCATTCGTCTGTACGACTTCATCATCATGGGTGAGTTGGTGGCTTATGACGCCTTGAACCGTGACGAAAGTTGCGGTGGACACTTCCGCGAAGAGTATCAGACGGAGGAAGGTGAAGCCAAACGTGACGATGAAAACTTCTTCTACGTAGCTTGCTGGGAGTATCAGGGTTCGGACGAAAAAGCTCCGGTATTGCTGAAAGAACCGCTGGTTTACGAAGCTATCAAAGTGCAGACTCGCAACTACAAGAGCTAACAGATGTTCAACCTTTAAAGACTAAAAGAAATGGATAAAAATATATCATTCAAACTGAGAGTTTGGCGTCAGGCCGGTCCGAAGGCAAAGGGCGCTTTTAAAGAATATGAAATGAAAGATATTCCGGGCGACACCTCTTTTCTGGAGATGCTGGATATCTTGAACGAAATGCTGATTGCCAAAGGCGAGGAACCGGTAGTGTTTGACCATGACTGCCGCGAGGGTATTTGCGGAATGTGTTCGCTCTACATCAACGGACATCCGCACGGTCCGGCAACGAGTGCCACCACCTGCCAGATTTACATGCGCCGCTTCAAGGATGGCGATACCATCACCGTAGAGCCGTGGCGTTCAGCCGGTTTCCCGGTAATCAAGGACTTGATGGTGGACCGTACGGCGTACGACAAGATTATGCAGGCCGGCGGATACGTCAGCGTTCGTACCGGCGCTCCTCAGGATGCCAACGCTATCCTTATTCCGAAGCCTGTTGCCGACGAAGCGATGGATGCTGCTTCCTGCATCGGTTGCGGTGCTTGTGTGGCTGCCTGCAAGAACGGTTCGGCCATGTTGTTCGTATCTGCCAAAGTAAGCCAGTTGAATCTGTTGCCTCAAGGCAAACCGGAAGCATTGCGCCGCGCAAAAGCCATGTTGAGCAAGATGGACGAACTGGGTTTCGGTAACTGTACAAACACCCGTGCGTGCGAGGCCGAATGCCCGAAGAACATTTCCATCAGCAACATCGCTCGTTTGAACCGCGACTTTATCATTGCGAAACTGAAAGACTAATCAGCCTTTCTATATTTGATTAATAGCACAGACGACTCCTCTGCCGGGCAAGCCGGCAGGGGAGTTTTTTTTAGTCCTGAAAGCCGGTTTTTAGAAGGTGACACAAAAAGCTCCTCCCAAGACGAATTTCGACATGCTCTTGGTTGTATGCATGGTGTATGAGGTGATATAATCGTCGGCATTGGCCGGACGGCCGTTGAAAGTAAGATTTCGGGCTGCAGCCTTCATAAAGAGCATCGGTGCGTAGTCGATTTCGTAGCGTTTGCGCGTGAAATCGTAGTCGAGAAAAAGCCTGAATGCCATGCGTGATTTGTAAGCATAAGTAAGCGATACTCCTGTGCCCACCTCCATCGACCTGCCTGCTTTCACACTGAGATAATCCCAGTCGGTCTCGTATTTTTCTCCTTCCGGACTATTCTCTCCTTTTATTTCGTAGACGAGAAAGCGTCTTCCGTCTTCCTCGTCATACGACATGTCGACATCGCGCTTTTGCCCCTCGACGTGGGCGTTGATGTCGATGCCCTGAGTATAGTTCCTGCCTACGAGCAGTTTTGTGCCGAGTGCCAGCCTCGGTGTAAGGGGCAGGCTGAAATAGGCTCCGGCAGATAAGGAGAATTCGGAGAGGCGATCGGATTTTACGTTCAGTTCATACTTGTTGATGAAGCTCTCCAGATAAGGATCCAGTTGAGACAAGTCGCCGATTGGGCTTCGGGCGAAATCGCTCCAGTTCTTTACCAGCCTCGAATTTACCCTTAGCCGTCCTCCGATGCCGAAGTAAGGATTGAAGAAGTAAGCCCCTTCTGCACCTACCACAGTGGTCCGGCTGAATTTGAGATTTCGGACGGAATATCCTTCGTAGAAGTCGGCAAGGTCGGGATTGCCTGCTATCAGGTCGAGCGACTGTGCGCCCAGTCCCACACCCAGATGCACATTGAAGAACGAAGGATACCGGTACAGGTTGTTGGGGCGTTCGATGTCGGGGCGTTGCAATCCTTTGTCCTTGAATAGGAGGTCTCCGATGGCATACCCCAATTCCGTGGATAGGATGCCGATGCCTGCCCCTGCAAAGGTGTCGCTTATCCAATGGCGGTTGTTGAGCACCCGCATGCACCCTGTGGCGGTGGCCAGCGCATATCCGGCGATACTTATCCATGGGCTGCGCGTCATGCCGTATTCCTTGTGCAGAATGGTTGCGGCAACAAAAGCCGTAGCGGTGTGTCCCGATGGGAAGGAGTTGCGCGTGGATCCGTCGGGGCGCAACTCCTTCATGCTGTATTTCACTCCGTTGACCAATGCGGCCATGATGGCATATGAGGCTCCTGCGCTTACGCCGTAACGATCCCAACGGCTGCGCCCTTCGTAGCCGGCAAGCTTGAGGCCTGTGGCAACGGCAAGCGGCACGTACTGCGAATAGTTGTCGGCCGTATGGTGGAAGTTATAGAGGAATTTGTTGCGCACTTCGCGGAAGTTTGCCTTGTCGTTGCGAAGTAGGAAGCCTGCAACAATCCACGGCAGGCCCACCCACGACACGTCGGAGCGGAAAGTGTGTTTCGTGCGGGGGGTAGGGAAGCGTTGTGCAGTCATGGTGTCAGGAAGAGATAATCGGGCAGAGCCGACAGATTGTGCCTGCAACGGAGCGGTGCAGAAAAGCATCATCCCACACACAACCGGAAAGCCTCGCAATGTCATTGCGAGAGGGTTGTGCAGCTTGTTGTTCACTGTCGCATCGACCGATACGATTCCTTGCAGAATATACCCGGCAAATAGTTGCTCTCTTTTACCTGCCTTTCGGAATTCTTGCAGAAGAATTCGGGTATAATAGAGTATTCTTTTACAGATAGTATGCATATCGTGGACAAAGATAAGGAAAAATGTCCGTACATACATCATTATTAATACTATGCCGACCGTTTATCGGAGGAAAACGGGAGTTCTTATGAAACAAGCTGAAGACAATAAATGTTTATAAAGATATTGATTGCTAAAAGAAGGGTGTCAATTCTTCGTTGAATAATGGAATTATTCTATCTTTGACAAATTTTTAACCTATTGATTCAAGAAAATGAGAGTCATTCTGTATATATTTTCCATTGTTGCTTTGTTCACCGTTGTATATGGCAGCCGCCAGACGGTGAGATATGCCAAGGTGCCTGCTGCAAGCGGGCATCGAGGTGCCAATACCATTGCGCCGGAGAATACCATGGCATCGGCGGACTCTTGCATCAAGTATGGCATAGGCAATATAGAATGTGATATCTGCATCAGCAAGGACAGTGTGTTCTACCTTATGCACGATTCTACGCTGGACCGCACTACCAATGGAACGGGCAAAATCTGTGAATGGATGTCTGCCGACATTGATACGCTGGATGCCGGTTCGTGGTTCGGACCCGAATTTGCCGGGCAGCGTGTGCCGCGTTTTGTGGACTTGCTGCGCAGAGCCAGACAAGCCGGCATGAGACTCGCTGTGGATTTTTGGAACGGAGACATGCGGAAGTTGCTGGAACTGATAAAGGAGGAGGGGATGCTGGAAAGTTGCAACTTCTCTTTCTATAAAGAAAAAGACATGAGGCTGTTCAGAAGCCTTGAACCGGATGTGAAGACCTTACAGGCCTACGTCAGAAGTCAGGACGAGCTGGAATATGTGGTCAATGAGTTTAAACCCAATGTCGTTGTGGTGCACATTGACTCGCTGACACCGGATTTCATGAAGAAGTGTCGCGGATATGATTTGCAAGTGGTGGCACTCGTGTTAGGTTTGGAAGACAAGACGGCCGAAAACCGGAAAGCCGTAGAGCTGGGCGTGGACATCGTAGCCACCGACCGTCCCGATGCTTTCGTCAAGGAATATGGCAGGGAAAGATGAGGAAGGGAATCCTTTAGTTTCTTGCCGGCAAATGATAGACATCGCCCGGCATTGCCTTTACCGCCCCTTTCATCTCAAGCTCGAATAGCAGAACGCTCATGCGGTTCACGGGGATGTTGCTCTCCACTACCAATGTATTGATGTGCAGGTCTCCTTTCTGTGAAAGGGTATGTACCACCCGTTCTTCCTCTTCCGATAGTTCAAGGAAGAGGTTACGCTGAATGCCTTCCGGACGAACTTCTTTGCGCATTGAATCCCAGCCCATGACTTGCACAAACTCTTCGGCGCTCTGAACAAGGGCCGCCTTGTTGTCGCGTATCAGCCGGTTGCAGCCGATGGAAGCGGTATCGGTGATGCGTCCGGGCACGGCAAAACAATCTCTGTGATAGCTTTCGGCCAGCTCGGCCGTGATGAGAGAGCCGCCTTTGGCGGCCGATTCTACTACGATGGTGGCGTCGCACATGCCTGCTACGATGCGGTTGCGGCTGACGAAGTTGTATCGGTCAGGGTTGGTTCCGGTGAGGAATTCGGTCAGCAAACCGCCGTCGGCCAGCATGTCCACCGCCGTTTTGCGATGTACGTAGGGATAGAGGCGGTCCAGACCGTGGGCAAGGACGGCAACTGTGGAGAGCCCGTTTGCCAACGCTGCGCGGTGGGCGTGGATGTCGATGCCGTAGGCCAGTCCGCTCACCACGAGCACATCGGGACAGAGGGTTGCGAGGTCGTGCAGGAAGTCGGCGCAGAACTGCTTGCCATAGTCCGTGGCCTGCCGGGTTCCTACCATATTGATGACGTGCAGCTGGTTAAAGTCGACGCTCCCCTTGAAGAAAAGTACCGCAGGGGCGTCGTCGCACTCGCGCAGGCGGCCGGGATAAGTCTCGTCCTTCAGGGTCAGGCATGCCAGGCGGTTCTTTTCCACGAACTCCAGCTCTTGCCGGGCACGCTCGAAGGCGGCGGGGCAATCGAGTGCGGCCACCACGCCGCCGGTCACTTCGGGTATGATTTCAGGAAGTTCTTTTCGCCGGCGGAATACCTCGGCGGCGCTGCCTGTACCCTCTATCAGGCGTTTCGCCCCTACATGCCCGATGCCGGGACAGAGCGTAAGGGCTATGCTGCAAAGCTGTTCTTCGCTGTTCATCGGTAGTTTTTTTCTGCAACAAAAATACCTCGGCCGACAGACACTCGTGTTTGTCGCAACAGGCACTTGCGTCTGTCGCGACAGAGTCTGGTGTTTGTGCCGATAGGAACTTGTGTCTATCGTGTCAAACACAAGTGCCTGTCAGCCGAGGGTTAAATGCTTGTTATACAATGGGATCTACTCTTCTTGCAAGTAAGGCGCAAAGAGGGTGTCGAAAAGGCTGCTGTCTGTCAGGCGGCCGTTCACCACACAGACGGTTTCCACCACGCCCTTCAGGGAAACCTTTCCGTCGCTTGCACGGAAGATGTCCTGATAGAAGACGTACTTGATGCCTTCTTTCCGCATATAGAGCTTGCAGACGAACTCGTCTCCGCTTTTCAACGGCGTCTTGAATGCCATGCTGATGCGTGCCACCACGGGGTCGATGCCCTCTGTGTGCAACTTGGCGAAGTCGGCGCCCGCCGAAATCAGAAATTCATGACGCGTATGTTCCAGATAATGTTGGTAGTTGGCATTGTTTACGATGCCTTGCAGGTCGCACTCATAGTCGCGCACCTTCATTTTCAGTTCATAAATATACTTTTCCATAAATACTTTTTTGTCGAGGTTCGGCAGAACCTCCTTTATCATAGGTTTTTCGGCGGGATTGCGCCGATTTCGCTGATTTACAGGTTTCCGGTCGGTCATCCCCGTTGCTTCTCCACATCCAGTCCTTTGAACTTCTTCAGCTCTTCCACGCTGACCAGTTTGTAGAGCTTGTCGCTGGGGCGTATTTTGGGCGATTTCATCGAGAAATGCTCTCCTTTCCTCACCGTGGGCACCGGTTTCAGGTCCACACGGGCTTCGTCCAGCGTGAGGAATTCCGCTCCCGTCGTAGGGCCTGTTATCAGCAGCTTGTCGCCCACGCTGACTTCGGCGGCTTCCACCAGAAATTCGGCCACCCCGATGTTGCTGAAGTAGCGTATGCCCTTGCCCACATAAATCTTGCGCTCCGTGGCGGCCGAACCGTAGTTCTTGGTCCACTCGCCCAAGCGTTGTCCCAAGTAATACCCATCCCAGAAGCCACGGTTGAAGACCGTCTTCAGCCGCTCGTCCCACACAGCAATCTTCTCGTCGGTGAACGTGCCGTCCACATAGGCGCGGATGGCCTCTTTGTAGCATTCCACCACCGTGCGCACGTACTCAGGCCCGCGGGCACGCCCTTCAATCTTGAACACGCGCACGCCGGCATCCAGCATCTTGTTCATGAAGTGGATGGTCTTCAGGTCTTTGGGCGACATGATGTACTGGTTGTCTACCTCCAGTTCCACGTCCGTCTCCTTGTCGCGCACCGTGTAGCTGCGTCGGCACACCTGCATGCAGGCGCCCCGGTTGGCCGAGTGGTTCATCTCGTGCAGCGAGAGGTAGCACTTTCCGCTCACGGCCATGCAGAGCGCGCCGTGGCAGAACATTTCGATGCGTACCGGCCGGCCGCCCGGTCCGCAGATGTTCTCCTCCCTGATGTGGCGGTAGATTTCGGCTACCTGCTCCAGATTCAACTCGCGTGCCAGCACCACCACATCGGCAAAGCGGGCATAGAAACGGAGCGCCTCCACGTTGGAGATGTTGAGCTGCGTGCTGAGGTGTACTTCCTGCCCTATGCGGTAGGCATACTCCATCACGGCCACATCGGCCGCAATCACGGCAGAGATGCCCGCCGCTTTGGCGGCATCCACAATGGTGCGCATCAGGGCGATGTCGTGGTCGTATATGATGGTGTTTACCGTCAGGTAGCTCTTCATGCCGTGCTCGTCGCACGTGCGAGCTATCTCCCGCAGGTCGTCTATCGTGAAGGTATTCGCCGAGCGGGCACGCATATTCAGGTTCTCGATGCCGAAGTATATGGAGTCGGCACCTGCCTGTATGGCTGCCGCGAGCGACTCGCGCGAACCTACGGGAGCCATTATCTCAAAATCGGAAAGGCGGGGTGAATTCATAAAGCCAAAAGGGGGAGAGGGGTTATTTACTTACCATGTTGGCAATCTCATTCTGCATCTGCCGGCCGATTTCCATGCCGAGTTGCTGTCCTATCCTCATGGCTTCCTTGCCCATGACGGGCGTACTGGCAGACAACTTCTTTCCGACAGGCGTGTTGTAGAAAGCCAGAATATCTTCCAGATCTTTCAGTGTAAGGTGTTTTTGGTAAATAGGGGTGATGCCCTCCACCATCTTGTCGATGAACTGCTTCGTCCAACGTTTGGTGAAGTCTTCCCAGAAAGAGTCGGGTTGCGATGCAGCCTGCTGCTTCATCATGTTTACAAGTTGAGGAATCATCAGCCTCACGGACTCCAAGCCTCCTGATTTATCCAGCATTTTGTAGAGGGTTTCTTTGTACTGATTGTTTGTTTCTTGCGCATAAGCGCCGGTCGGTTGAAGCGACAACATGGCGATGCACATTGTTGCCATGAAGAAAAACTTTTTCATTTGGACTGTCGTTAATGGGTGAATACTCTTTCATTTAACACGGCAAAGGTAGTTCTTTTTATCTTACGAATGATTAACTTTGCCCGAAAAACCTGATTACGCATGAAGATAGCCGATATGGATTTGGGCGCCCGCCCCTTGTTGCTCGCTCCGATGGAAGACGTCACCGACCCTGCTTTCCGCCTGATGTGCAAGCAGTTCGGTGCAGATATGGTATATACCGAGTTCGTCTCTGCCGACGCCCTGATACGTTCGGTGAGCAAAACCGAACAGAAACTGAACATCAGCGACCGTGAGCGTCCCGTAGCCATACAGATATACGGAAAAGACACGCCCACGATGGTGGAAGCCGCCCGCATCGTGGAGCAGGCACGCCCCGACATTCTCGACATCAACTTCGGCTGCCCCGTGAAGCGCGTGGCCGGCAAGGGCGCCGGTGCCGGCATGCTGCAAAACGTCCCGCTCATGCTCGAAATCACCCGCGCGGTGGTAGATGCCGTGAAGATACCCGTCACCGTGAAGACGCGCCTCGGATGGGATGCCGACCACAAAATCATCGTCACCTTGGCCGAGCAACTGCAAGATTGCGGCATCGCCGCCCTCACCATACACGGGCGCACCCGTGCGCAGATGTACACCGGCGAGGCCGACTGGACACTCATCGGCGAGGTAAAGAGGAATCCGCGCATGCACATCCCCATCATCGGCAACGGCGACGTCACCACCCCCCGGCGGGCCAAAGAGTGTTTCGACCTTTACGGGGTGGATGCCGTCATGATAGGGCGTGCCAGCTTCGGCCGTCCGTGGTTCTTCAAAGAAGTGAAGCACTACCTTGAAACCGGCGAAGAGTTGCCCCCGCTCAGTTCCGAGTGGCAACTGAACGTGTTGCGCCAAGAAGTGGAAGACAGCATCCGGCTGCTTGACGAGCGCCGGGGCATTCTGCACGTGCGTCGCCATTTGGCTGCCAGCCCCTTGTTCAAAGGCATTCCCAATTTCCGCGATACGCGGATAGCCATGCTGCGTGCCGAAACGAAGGAAGAGTTGTATCGCATCTTCGACGCCATCGGTCCGATGCTGCCTTGAAACTGTTTGGCAGGACAAATATTTTTCTTGATTTTATTTTACATTCCCGAGAAAAATAACATTCCTTCCCGACGCTTTTTTATTCACTCCCTGACTGAATGAGATTCAGTCGGCGACTGAAACCATTTCAGTCCCTGAGTGAAACCCTTTCAGTCGCCGACTGATTGTACCCCTCTCAGAACACCTTCTCGATGGGGTATGGGCGGCTTGTGGCATAAAATTGTCATGGTAATAAATTTTTAAAGTGAACTTGTATGAGGTCTGGATATGATAGGCTGCCGACGGTTCTTCTCCTCATTTTCTCTGTTTTTTGCGGCTAAGATGAATGTTTTTAAGAGCTTTGCACTATCTTTGCCATATCAAAAGACATAAAACGTATGGTAAGAAAGTACGATTTCCTCGTTATCGGTTCCGGGATTGCCGGTATGAGTTTTGCGCTGAAAGTGGCACATAAAGGAACGGTAGCCCTCGTCTGCAAAGCCGGTCTGGAAGAGGCAAACACCTATTATGCGCAAGGAGGCATCGCCTCTGTCACCAATCCGGCCGTAGACAATTTCGAGAAGCACATCGAAGACACCCTGATTGCAGGCGACTGGATAAGCGACCGCGAAGCCGTGGAAAAAGTAGTGCGCAATGCTCCCGAACAAATCGGCGAACTCATCAAATGGGGCGTGAACTTCGACAAGAAAGAGAACGGAGAGTTCGACCTGCACAAAGAGGGCGGCCACTCCGAATTCCGCATCCTCCACCATAAGGACAATACGGGCGCAGAGATACAGACCAGCCTGATTGAAGCCGTGAAACGGCATCCCGACATCACCGTCTTCACCGACCACTATGCCGTGGAAATCATCACCCAGCACCATCAGGGCATCATCGTCACCCGCCATACCCCCGGCATCAAGTGCTACGGCGCATACGTGCTGAACGAGCGGAGCGGCGAAGTAGACACTTTCCTGTCGAAAGTCACCGTTATGGCCACGGGCGGTTGCGAAGCCGTCTACCGCAACACTACCAACCCGTTGGTAGCCACGGGCGACGGCATTGCCATGGTCTACCGTGCCAAAGGCATCGTAAAGGATATGGAGTTCATCCAGTTCCACCCCACCGCCCTTTATCATCCGGGCGACCGTCCCGCTTTCCTCATCACCGAAGCCATGCGCGGATATGGCGGCGTGCTCCGCACCATGGACGGGAAGGAGTTCATGCAGAAGTACGACCCGCGCCTCTCGCTGGCTCCGCGCGACATCGTGGCACGCGCCATCGACAACGAAATGAAGCAACGGGGCGACGAGCATGTCTATCTGGACGTGACGCACAAAGACCCCGAAGAAACCAAACGGCACTTCCCAAACATCTACAAGAAATGCCTTGGCATCGGCATCGACATCACCAAAGACTACATTCCGGTGGCTCCTGCCGCCCACTATCTTTGCGGAGGCATCAAGGTGGATTTGGACGGGCAGTCGAGCATCCGCCGCCTCTATGCCATCGGCGAGTGCTCGTGCACCGGCCTGCACGGCGGAAACCGTCTGGCCAGCAACTCGCTGATTGAAGCCGTGGTCTATGCCGACGCGGCTGCCAAACATGCGCTGAGCGTGCTGGAGCGTTACGACTTCAACGAAGACATCCCCGAATGGAACGACGAAGGAACCATCTCCACCGAAGAGCGTGTACTCATCACGCAGAGCATGAAAGAGGTGAACCAGATTATGGAAGCCTACGTGGGCATCGTGCGCAGCAACCTCCGCCTGACACGCGCTTGGAACCGTCTGGATATCCTTTACGAGGAGACCGAAGCCCTCTTCAAGCGCACCAAAGCCACACGCGAACTGTGCGAACTGCGCAACATGATAAACGTGGGTTACCTGATAACGAAGCAGGCCATGGAGCGCAAGGAAAGCCGCGGATTGCACTACACGATAGATTATCCGCATGCGGGGAGATAAAAAGAGTTGTGCTCCTGAAAAATATCCGCTTTCGCGGAAAAAGAACGGCGGTGTGTCCGGAACCCGAATAACCGTTTCCCGACACACCGCCTGCCTGTAATGCTAAGGCAATCTTATCAATAATTCTCTTTCTTCACTTCGAAGTAGGCCTGCGGATGCAAGCAAGCCGGACAAGCCTGCGGAGCTTCCTTGCCGGTGTAGACGAAACCACAGTTGCGGCACTGCCACACCACTTCACCCTCTTTGGCAAATACGGTGGCCGCTTCGATGTTCCGGATGAAAGCGCGATAGCGTTCCTCGTGCGCTTTTTCGGCAACGGCAATGTTGCGATACATCAATGCGATGGCAGGAAAACCTTCCTCATCGGCAATGTCGGCAAACTTGGGATAATCCAGCGTCCATTCCTCATTTTCGCCGGCTGCTGCTGCCTCAAGATTTTGCAAAGTAGTGCCGATGATGCCGGCGGGATAAGAGGCGGTGATTTCCACCATGCCGCCCTCCAGCCATTTGAACATACGCTTGGCGTGTTCCTTTTCCTGCTCGGCCGTCTCCGTGAAGATAGCGGCGATTTGTTCGTAACCTTCTTTCTTTGCCACACTTGCAAAATAAGTATAACGCATTCTTGCCTGCGATTCGCCCGCGAATGATGTCAACAGATTCTTCTCTGTACGAGTTCCTTTGATACTTTTAGCCATAATCTCTTTTGTTTGAATTGGTTAATATAATTACGTAATGGTATTGCTGCTCATCGAACGGAATGATGCAAATCTAAGCATTTAGTTTGAGAAAACCTATCTTTTGTTGCATCGTATTTTACCTGAGGCCGGAGCAGGCAGTTCCTTTTGCTGAAGATGAGGGCCTGCATCCTGTCGGACGGATATTTCCTGAATGCACCGGTTTACAGTGATTAGGCAGAAGAGAACCTTTCAGGCCGGCCGCTCTCCCCCTGTTTTGACAGCTATAATCCTTTGCCGTGACAGAGGCAAGTGTTCAAGCCGACAGACACAGCTGTTTCAGCCGTCAGGCGCAAGTGTCTGACAAGTCAGGGGTAGATGCTTGATAACCAATGGTATTTTACTTCGGAACACAAGCCGCCGGGTGAGGCTCTCGACCTGCTTCTTATCCCGAGCTCAGGTTATTTGTCCATCCACAGACAAAACAAATCAGCGGGATAATTGCAACTGTTTGCACTATTTTAATTAATTTTGCATCCTCTATTCATAAAGACAACAAGAACAGGTAAAATAAAGATTTTCAGATTACAAATGAAAGTACTCGAATTCAAGCCGAAGCTGTACGCAACGCTTAAAAATTACTCGAAAGAACTTTTCGTGGCCGATCTGATGGCGGGTATCATCGTCGGCATCGTAGCCCTTCCGCTTGCCATCGCATTCGGCATCGCCTCCGGCGTGTCGCCGGAGAAGGGCATCGTCACGGCCATCATCGCAGGCTTCCTCATCTCTCTGTTAGGTGGAAGCAAGGTGCAGATAGGCGGGCCCACAGGCGCATTCATCGTCATCATCTATGGCATCATTCAGCAGTACGGCGAGTCGGGACTGATTGTGGCCACGCTCATGGCAGGCGTCATGCTCGTCCTGCTGGGAGTGTTCAAGCTCGGAGCGGTCATCAAGTTCATCCCCTATCCCATTATCGTGGGGTTTACGAGCGGTATTGCCGTCACCATCTTCACCACGCAGATTGCCGATATCTTCGGACTGACGTTCGGTGGCGAGAAAGTGCCGGGCGATTTCGTGGGAAAATGGATGATTTACTTCCGACACCTCGATAGCATCAACTGGTGGAACACACTTGTAAGTATCGTAAGCATCTTTATCATTGCCGTTACGCCCCGGTTCTCGAAGAAAATTCCGGGTTCGCTCATCGCCATCATCGTGGTGACGGTGGCGGTGTGGCTGATGAAGGTGTATGGAGGCATCGACAGCATAGATACCATCGGCGACCGTTTCAGCATCCGTGCCGAATTGCCCGATGCCGTGTTGCCCGCTTTGGATTGGGAGGCGGTACGCGAATTGTTTCCGGTGGCCGTGACCATTGCCGTGCTGGGGGCAATCGAATCACTGCTTTCCGCTACCGTGGCCGACGGTATGATAGGCGACAAGCACGATTCTAACACGGAACTGATTGCGCAAGGCATAGCCAACATGGCTACTCCCTTATTCGGCGGCATTCCTGCCACGGGCGCCATTGCACGCACCATGGCAAACATCAATAACGGAGGTAAATCGCCCGTTGCCGGCATGGTGCATGCCGTAGTGCTGCTGCTTATCCTGTTGTTCCTCATGCCGCTGGCACAATATATCCCGATGGCTTGTCTGGCAGGCGTATTGGTCATCGTATCCTACAACATGAGCGGCTGGCGCACTTTCAAGGCATTGATGAAGAGCCCCAAGTCGGACATCACCGTGCTGCTGATAACCTTTTTCCTGACAGTTATCTTCGATCTGACGATTGCCATCGAGATAGGGCTGGTTATTGCCTGCGTGCTCTTCATGCGCCGTGTGATGGAAACTACCGAGATATCCGTTATAAAAGATGAGATCGACCCGAACGCGGAATCGGACATCAGTACTCACGAAGAACATCTGATTATCCCCGAAGGTGTGGAAGTGTACGAGATAAACGGCCCTTACTTTTTCGGCATCGCCACCAAGTTCGAAGAGACGATGGCACAGTTGGGCGACCGTCCCAAAGTGCGCATCATCCGTATGCGCAAAGTTCCTTTCATCGACTCTACAGGTGTGCATAACCTGACAAGCCTCTGCCGGATGTCTCAGAAAGAGAAGATAACGATTATTCTGTCCGGCGTAAACGAGAAAGTGCACAAGGTGCTTGAAAAGTCCGGTTTCTACGAACTGCTGGGCGAAGAGAATATCTGTCCGAATATCAATGTGGCGCTGGAAAGAGCGGAAGAGAAATTAAATAGCGATTAGTTATTAGCAACCAACTGACGTTAATCGCTCATCCCTCATCGCAAAATACTAATCCACGTGGCCCGAAAGAAGAAAAAGAAACAATCCAAAAGCATCTACTGCCTCATCGCTTTTATATGTGCGGTCTGTCTGCTCTATGAGCCTGTTGCCGGACTGATTGCAGAGAGAGAACAGAAAGAAAAGGAACTTCCTGTTTCCAAGACGGAAGAGCCTGCAAAGAAGAAAGCATTTGCTTCAACCGATACGGGGGCGGCACTCCCATCCGAACCCCGCCTTGAGATACCGGGCAAAATGGCACATGCCGACGAGCTGATTCTGTACCGGAGGGGATATGCCGTGTCCTACAACAGAGACTTGAAGATTCCCAATTGGGTGGCTTGGGAACTTACTCCGGCAAAACTGATAGAACGCGAAAGCCGCAGCAGCAAGTTCCTGCCCGACCCCGACCTGCCTGCCGACGAGGCGGTGACGACCGACGACTACAAAGGCGCCGGACTGGATCGCGGACACATGTGCCCTGCCGGCGACAATCGTTGGCATTGGCGAGCCATGCAGGAAAGTTTCTACATGACCAATATCTGTCCGCAAGACCATAACCTGAACCGGGGCGACTGGAAGGAACTGGAAGAGGCTTGTCGTCGTTGGGCGCAGGAGGAGGGCAGGATATACATTGTCTGTGGGCCTGTCCTTTATAAAAAAAAGCACCGCACCATAGGGAAGCGACACCTTATCACCGTGCCTGAAGCATTCTTCAAGGTGATACTCTGCACTGAAAGCAACCCTCCCAAAGCCATCGGCTTCATTTACAAAAATAGGTCGGGCAATCATCCGATGGACAGCTATGTCAATACGATAGACCAAGTGGAACGGATTACGGGCATCGACTTCTTTCCTGCACTGCCGGACAAGATGGAAAAAGAAGTGGAAGCGACGTACGACCTGAAGCTGTGGAAGATGAATTGATGTTTTGACAGATTCTTATGGTATAAAGCTCTAAATTGATGCACGGGAATGCTTTCATGAAACGTTTTTTTTGTATCTTCGCCACTTAATTTTACTTTTTTTTATTTTTTAGCCTTATGAATTACAAAAACATGCTTCTTGCCTGTCTGTTCCTCGTATGCGGAGGAGCCGGCTCTGTTGCACAAAATGTGCAGTTACACTTCGATTCACGTCACAGCCTGTATGGAAATGATGCCGGACCGGTAAACTTCATGACTGCCACCTTCGAGATGTTCAAGCCCGACAAGTGGGGTTCTACCTTCATGTTTGTCGATTTCGATTTCAGTGCCAAAGATGGAAATATGGGGCTGGCCTACATGGAGATAGCCCGCGACTTTAAGATAAAGGGTTTTCCGTTGATGCCGCACATCGAGTATAACGGTGGTCTCGGTTTGGTTCGGAACACGGATTTCGGGTTCTCCATTCCCAATGCTTACCTTGCCGGTCTTTCTTATCCTTTCCAATTAGGACAATTCTATATGGGCACGTATCTGGCCTATAAACTCAACGCCTTCAAGAAGAACAGCCATGATATTCAGTGGACGGTGACATGGAATGCCAATCTGGCGAACAACAAGCTGACGCTTTCGGGCTTTCTCGACCTTTGGAGCGAGAATAAGGACACCACGGGCGAGAGCGGAAAATCGGGAAAGAGGCTTATCTTGCTTTCCGAGCCGCAGATATGGTATAACGTGACGCCGAACTTCAGCGTCGGAAGCGAGGTGGAGTTGAGTTATAACTTCGTAAACGCCTCCCAACACAAACGTTTCTATGCCATTCCCACACTGGCTGCCAAGTGGAACTTCTAAACGAAATTCTCATCGAATATCCATTGTTTAAAACGAATGACTATGTTGGAAAAACTTTTTAAACTGAAAGAAAATCATACCACTGTCCGCACCGAGTTGATTGCGGGCGTCATCACGTTCCTCACCATGTCCTACATTCTGGTGGTGAATCCCAATATCTTAGGCGAGACGGGCATGGACAAAGCCGCACTTTTCACGGCAACGGCGGTGGCCAGTGTGTTGGGCACGCTGTTCATGGCTTTCATCCCCAATCTTCCCATCGCTCAGGCTCCGGGTATGGGGTTGAACAGTTTCTTTGCTTTCTCCGTGGTGTTGGGATTGGGATATTCTTGGCAGATGGCACTGACGGCCGTCTTCATAGAGGGTATCATCTTCTTGGTGCTGACCCTGTTCAACGTGCGCGAGCTGATTGTGCAGACCATTCCGCAGACCATCAAAGAAGCTATTCCGGTGGGCATCGGGCTGTTCATCACGCTGATTGGCCTGAAAAACGGGGGATTGGTGGTTGCCAACCCGAATACGATGGTTTCTTTGGGCGATATGGCCGACAAGAATGTATGGGTGGCGCTTATCGGTCTGGTGGTGACCGCCGTGCTGTATATAAGAAATGTATACGGTTCTTTCTTCATCGGTATCGTGGTGGCTACGGCGTGTGCGGCACTTTTCGGATTGGTGCACCTGCCCGAAGGAAGCATCTTCTCACTTCCCCCCGACATTTCGCCCATCTTCCTGCAATTCAGCTTTGACAAGATTTTCTCGCTCGATATGCTGATTATCGTCTTTACGTTCCTTTTCGTCAATCTGTTCGATACCATCGGTACGCTGCTGGGCGTGGCCAGCAAGGCAGGCCTGATTGACAAGAACGGTAATTTCCCCCAGATAAAGAAGGCTCTCTTTGCCGATGCGTTGGGAACTACTTTCGGCGCCATCACCGGAACGAGTACGGTGACTTCTTACGTGGAGAGTGCATCGGGCGTGGCTGCGGGTGGACGCACCGGACTGACAGCCGTGTCTACGGCGGTGATGTTCGCTTTGGCTCTGTTCTTGGCTCCGCTCTTCCTGATGGTGCCTGCGGCGGCCACTTCTCCGGCGCTCATCATCGTGGGCTTGTTCATGATTTCTTCCGTCGTGAAAATCAATTTCGACGACATGGGCGAGGCGCTCCCTGCTTTCCTCACCATCACGATGATGCCGTTTACGTTCAGCATTGCCCACGGCATCGTGTTCGGTATGCTGTCTTATGTCATCATCAAGACGTTTAGCGGGAAGTTCAAACACATATCGGTCACGATGTGGGTTATCTTCGCGTTGCTGCTGCTCAAGCTGGTGCTTGAGGGCATGCACATACTTTAAAGGGAATTCGGAGGATGTTTCGGCGCTGCCGGAACACCTCTTTATGATTATTTTCAGGCGCGGATTTCGCAAATCTCACGGATGCCGTTTGACAGGCACTGTGTTGTTTCGCGAAGCCCGCGCCTGATTTTTTTGTCTGTTTTGAAGTGTTTCCGTTTCTGTCCGAGATTTGTTTTTCTGCTCTTACTGAAGTATTTATTCTTGACATCATTCGGCACTCTCTCCATTGCTTCCGAACCTTGCTCAAAACATGTTCTGACGAGGGTGCTCCTCCCACACCGAGAAACGAGGGGTTCCTCACCGAGGAACGACGTCTTCCTCGGTGTCGAAGGCATCGTTCCTCGGTGAGGAAGAAAACGAATGTCGGCGAAAATCTGCTCAAGCATCCTTTTTTTATCAATTTATCTATACATCAGATGCGCCTATCAATGGGTATCGACGGTTTAGAGTGCCGGAAGAAGTATTTATTGCATAATGTTGCCCAATAGCACGTAGATAGAGGAAAAGAGGGAGAACTCCATTTGTCTGGTGAGGTGATGAGCCACTCTTTGATAACTATTTAGTTATATACATAGAAATGATTATTGCGGCTCTGGGAACTTGTAATCCAAATATTTTGTTTCAGTAAAAAGCATAACAATCTCAATGTTATGCAAAAATACTAATATTTGTGGGAATAAGGATACTATTCTTTATTTCTTTTGAAAAAGGAATTGCGCTATTCTTAAAACGATATGCGCTTAAATATTGACTCTGTTTTTGTTTGGTTTCTTCGTTAAGCGAATGGCAGTGTTTCCGAACGGACTTGCAGCCGACTGTCTGCCGGATTGCAGTCGGCAAGCAGTTCGGGAAGTGCGAAAAAGAGGGATAATAGGCAGTGATTTAGTGAGTTATCCTATATACTCTCCCTCGCGCGCGTAATAGAGAAGAGAAGAAAAGAACAGAAAAGAGAAGAATAGAAAATACCTCTTCCTCTTTGAGGTTCCGCACCGTATGCATCGCAACGTGAGGGTACGGCGAGTACGAGGTGTGGGATTGCAGACGGTGAAGTGTGGAGTTACGGATGATGAAGTGTGGGGATTGAAGAACATGAATGAGGTTATAGAGATTTTTTCTGCTTGCAGTAAGGGTTCTTCCCATTTCATGTGTCATATATAACAAAAGCAAGACGAAAACATGAAGCAATATATACCTTGGGACTTGATAATAGCCTGCCTGAGCCGTAACGAAAACGACACGCAGGCGCGGGAGCTGGAGCAGTGGACTGCCGTGCCGGAGAATCGGGCCCTCTACGAACAACTGTCTCGATTGTGGACCGGCATCCAAAAAGAAACCGGGACATATACCCCCGACAAAGAGTATTATTGGCGGAAGTTGCAGGCACGCATGCACGAGGAGAAGGCGTTAGACGTTAGAGGGGAGAGGTTAGACGTTAGGAAAATGCAGGGGCGTGCACGCAAGGCAGAGGCTCTTTCCGCATATAATACGAAAACAACGGCAGAGAACCGTAAAAGCCGGAAGCAGTCGGGAATGTCTTTCGTTCTGCGCTACGTGGCGGCAGCTTCCATTGTATTGGCAGTGATAACGGGAGGCATTGCTTATTATACGATGCGGGAAGCCCGGAACATGGCGGCACAGGAAGTGCAGTTTGCCAATTTGAACGGAAAGTCGCAAGTGTTGCTTGCCGACGGCACTAAAGTCTGGCTTCACAACAACACTTCGCTGAACTACCGTCGTCTCTCACTCGGTGGCAACCGCGAAGTGAGCATGAGCGGAGAGGCCTTCTTTGAAGTGTCGCACGACGCCCGGCATCCCTTTGTGGTGCAGATGGACGGGGTGAAACTGACCGTTTACGGAACAAAGTTCAACATCCGCAACATGGAGGAGCAAAGCAAAGTGCAGATAAGCCTCATCGAGGGTTCTGTGGGACTGGAAACCTCGCGCGAAAACCGCAAGATGCACCCGGGTGAGACAGCCCTTTTCGACAGGCAGACAAACACCCTGCAAATAGAAAGCGGAGATGTGAACTTCGATTGCCTTTGGGCACAGAAACAGATTGTGTTCAATCAAAAAACGCTGGGGTACATCTTCAGACACTTATCCAAATGGTATAACGTAGAGATAGAGCTGGCGCCGGAGTTAGAGGACAAATACCTGTACACTTTCACTTTGCGAGACGAACCGCTGGAAGAAATCATGAGGTTGATAGCACGTATCAATCCCGTTTACTATCAGTTTGACGAGAACAACAAACTGCTGATAACCGGTAGGGTAAAATAAAATCATCAGATTCACTCATAATGTTTAACCTTAAGAAACAAATTTATGCCTATGAATTGACACAGAAAGAAAAAACAGAAGGTACCATCTTGTTCAGACAGTACCTTCATCACGGAAACCTTAAAAATTAACCCGGGCCGGAAAGAAAGGAAAACCGAAACTTTTCCTTATCAGTTTGCAGGCCCCAACAGTTAACTTCTAATTAACAAAGATATGAATAAAAAACTGTGTTTATTAATTTCTCTATTATTATTGAGCTTTCTCAATGTCTTTTCACAGACGGGAAAAGCCGAAAAAACGATTTCCATTCAATTCTCTAACCTATCTCTACAAGCAGCCCTGAACAGATTTGAACAAGCATCGGGCTACACATTTTTCTATGACGCCGCACAAGTAAACCTGCAACAAACCGTCAGTATGGACGTGAAGCAGGCCACTGTCAGCAAAGCTGTGACAGAATTGCTGAAGAGCACCGGCCTCGGTTTCGAGATCGTCAACCTGCAAATCACCCTTTTCAATAAAAAGAGCACTGCCGCGCAACAGAAGAAAGAGGTGCGGGTGACGGGTGTTGTGTCCGACGATACCGGTGAACCGGTCATTGGCGCCAATGTGTTGGTGCAAGGCACCACCATCGGAGCCATCACCGACATCGACGGCCGTTATATGCTGAACGTGCCCGAAGGCTCCACGCTGGTTATATCTTACATCGGTTATACCAACCGCGAAATAAAGGTGAATGTTGCCGGCAACTACGACATCCGTCTGAAAGAAGACAGCGAGATGCTGAATGAGGTGGTGGTTGTGGGCTACGGCACGCAGAAAAAAGCCAACCTGACCGGTTCTGTGGCATCCATCAATGCCGACGCCTTGGAAAGCCGCGCAGTGGCAAGCGTATCTGCGGCATTGGCAGGAACCATGCCGGGTGTGACAACCATACAGAGCTCCGGTGCTCCCGGTGCGCAATCGGGCAGCATCACCATACGCGGAAAGAACTCCATCAATGCCGCCAGTCCGCTGGTGATAGTAGACGGAGTGCCGGGAAGCATGGATTCCATAGACCCCAACGACATAGAATCCGTATCGGTGTTGAAAGACGCTGCTTCATCGGCCATCTACGGTGTGCAGGCAGCCAACGGTGTAATCTTGGTTACTACCAAAAAAGGCAAAACGGGACAAAGAGCACGTGTGAACTACTCGGGCACGGTATCTTGGGCAAGCCCCACGGCACGTCTTCAGTTCTTGGGCGCGGCCGATTATGCCATGTTATATAACGAGGCGGTGAAGAACGAAAACCCCAACGACCCTTACCCCTTCTCGGAAGAAGATATCCGGAAATTCCGCGATGGTTCCGACCCCGTCGGACACCCCGATGTAGACTGGTATAACGAGGTGATGAAAAAGAGTGCTCTGGAAACCCAGCATAGCCTGTCTGTTACGGGTGGAACAGATAAAACCTCGTACATGGCCTCGTTGGCCTATCTGTATCAAGACGGTTTGTCGCAAGATAAAAACTACGAACGATACAACGGACGCATTAATCTTAACTCACAGATTACCGATTGGTTAGCATGGGGGTTGAATACCTCGGCCTATCGTGGCATTGACAACGATGGGTTCGTGACGTTTAACGAACTGATGCACCATGTAATCCGCATACCGCCCACCAATCCCATACGCGATAAGGACGGCAATTTCGTTCATCCCGGAAAAGACAATCCGGTGGCCGAACAAGGCAGAACCGGTATGGACCGCATTCTGAACCAGCAATTGAACGCCACGGCATACCTGACGCTTACACCCTTAGAGGGGCTTAGCATCAAGGGCGTCTACTCCCTCAGACACGATTACCGCGATCGCCGTCGCTTTAAGAAAGACTACAGTTATGGCGGCCAGAGCTCGGGTAAACGCGAAGGACATCACAACTACTACAACTGGAACTGGTACACCTCACAATTGCTCGTAAACTATAACAAGAGCTTCGGCAAGCACTCGTTCGGCCTGCTGGGTGGTATCGAGCAAGTGGAATACACTTACAGATATACGGAAACCAGCCGCACGGGCGGTGGAAACGATGCCTTGACCGAATCGTTGAACACACTGGATGCTTCGTCACAGAAGAACAATGACGGGGGTCACGAAATTGCCCGTCTGTCATACTTCGGCCGTCTGCAATACGACTACGAGAACAAATATCTGTTTGAAGCCAACATCCGTTCCGATGCCTCGTCACGCTTCCCCAAAGAAAACCGCTGGGGCGTATTCCCTGCTTTCTCCGCCGGATGGCGTTTGTCGGAAGAAGCCTTCATCAAGGACAACGCGGAGTGGATAAACAACCTGAAGTTGCGTCTTGGTTGGGGTAAGACCGGTAACGAAGAGCTGAAGAACACCGACATCTATCCCTCTGTGGGCACGTATGCCTACAATAAGACCATGTTCAACCACACACTCTCTGCCACGACCTATGAGTCACGCTACGTGAACCCCAACCTGAAGTGGGCCACCGTGACCAACTACGAACTGGGTCTGGAAGCCGGATTCCTGAACAACATGCTGGGCTTCGAGCTGTCACTCTACAAGAAGCGCACCAACGACATGCTGCTCTACCTGCCCATATTGGGAGTGGTGGGTATGGATGCCCCTGCGCAGAATGCCGGTAGCGTTGAAAACAAGGGTTTTGACTTGAACATCTTCCATAACAAGCAAGTGAACAAAGACCTGAAGTACAGCGTAAACTTCAATGTGGCATACGTGAAGAATGAAATCACCGACATGAATCATACAGAAGGAGTTGACCCCGATAATGATAAATACTGGCGTCTGGAAGGCCATCCCATCGGTTCGTTCTACGGCTACGTGGCAAACGGATACTTCAACACGGAAGATGATTTGAAGAACTATCCCAAACGCACGGGATCTGAAAAACTTGGCGACATCAAATACAAGGATTTGGATGGCAACAAGAAGATTGATTCGGCCGACCGTCAAGTAATCGGACAGAACTTCCCCAGCTGGACGGCGGGACTTAATCTTGCCGCTACCTACAAGGATTTCGACTTCTCCATGCTGTGGCAGGGAGCGTTCGACGTAGACGCTTATTATACTATGGAAGCCGCCTACTCGTTCTTCAACAGCGGAAAGGTACTGAAAAGACACTTGGACCGCTGGACACCCCAGAACCATAACGCCTCGTACCCGCGTCTGACGCTCGGCTCGAAGATAAACTACTCCACGTCGTCATTCTGGCTGCAAGACGCATCATACGTGCGCCTGAAGAACATCTCTTTGGGATATAACCTACCCAAACGTTTCCTTGATAAGATAGGATTCGAGCGCATGAAACTGTATGTGGCCGGCGAAAACCTGATTACGTTCTCCGGACTTGAAGGCTTAGACCCTGAGTCACCGTCAGATACGCGCGGTAACTTCTACTCCAACGTGAAGAAAGTGACCATCGGGCTGAAAATGACATTCTAAATCCTTAAAATCATTCTTGAAATTATGAAAATAAGAAACATACTATATGCAATAGCTTTTATGATGCCGGCACTGACGTCCTGCGTCGACTTGGAACGTTATCCGTTAGAAGAACTTTCAGACGTCACCTATTGGAAAGAACCCAAAGATGCCGAAATGGCCGTGTCAGACCTTTACAGGTCGTTGCCTTACTGGGATGTGGATGACGCCATCAACTCGGACGATGCCGTGCATGGCATCAAATGGGCTGCCGGAAACATCTCTATAGGTGTCTATGACCCGTCGGACTTCAGTTGGTCGGACAATTACAGCGCCATACGCAAGGCTAATACCGTCTTTGCCAAGATAGACAACATTACCGGCTATAACACAGCCGATAAAAATAAGGTGCTGGGACAAGCCCACTTCTTCAGAGCATTCCAATACTTCACCCTGATTCGTCAGTTTGGCGACGTGCCCTATACCGACTCGCCGCTGAACTTGTCCGATCAAGACGGCGTGAAGCGCATGCCTCGCGACGAAGTGTATGCCAAGATGATGACCGACTTTGACAAGGCCGTCGAGTACCTGCCCGTCAATTGGAGTGCCGCCGAATATGGCCGTGTCACCAAAGGGGCGGCCATGGCCATGAAGTCGAGAGCCGCTTTATATTATAATAAATGGGATGTAGCAGCGGAATATGCCAAGAAAGTAATTGACTCGGGAGTATATTCACTGTATGACAAAGAGAATACCGGAAAATATCAGGAACTGTTCTGGGAGAAAGCCGACGGTTGCGATGAATTTATCTTGGTAAGACAGTTCAAGGAGTCGGAAAACAGCTGGTATCTGATTGGCTGGGAGGCTTTCCCCACCAAAGGATGGGGAGGTATTAACCCTACACAAAGTCTTGTAGATGCTTTTGAGGATATAGAAGGATCTCCGATAGCACAGTCGAAAATCTACAATGAGAAGAAGCCTTTTGAAAACAGAGACCCGCGTCTGGAGGTAAATGTGCTGCACGATGGCGAGGTGATGTATGGCGTGAACATAAAGGTGGCTCCCCTGAAGTCTTCGGGAGTGACGGGCATTGGTCAGCACGGCGATGCCACCGCCACGGGATACTATCAGCAAAAATGGCTCGACCCCTCTATAGAACCCTCTTCCAAGGGCTGGGACATGGGTAAGGACGCTGTAGTAATCCGTTATGCGGAGATGCTGCTTACGTATGCCGAGGCGAAAAACGAATTGTCACCGCTCGATCCTTCCGCTTTTGATGCCGTGAATCAGGTGAGAAAGCGCGTGGGCATGCCTGAGTTGCAGAATACGGACGCAAGTAAACCAACGTATTGCGGCACGCAAGATGCCCTGCGTCAGCGCATCCGCAACGAGTGGCGTGTGGAGTTTGCCCTCGAAGGAGGCAAACGCCAATGGGACATCCGTCGTTGGGGAATTGCCAAAGAGGTGTTGAACGCTCCGTTCTTGGGACTGAAATATAAGTTGGTAGATTCTTCGAGTGCAGTGGATGGAGATGGAGGAAAAATCTGCATCCTCTACGAAGGAGAAAACATCAAACTTACGGGTAGCAAATACGAGGATCACAATTACCTGTATCCCATTCCGCAATCCGAACGCGATTTGAACTCCAACTTGACCCAAAATCCCGGTTATCCGAACTAATATGGTTTAATCAATACATGCAACAAGAGGTGTCCGGCATGTGCCGGACACCTCTACAATATCCTGTTCAGATGATGAAGTTCTTGAAATATATAGTGTTTGCATCGCTTTTCATCGCTTATTTCTTGTGCTATCAAGGAGCGTTATCGCATGTGATTGTCTATCATGAACAGCATCATCTTTTTCTTTTCTCTTCCTCATATTTCCATCGGATTGTTGCATCCGAGGGATTTTTGTCGTATATCACCAATTTTCTTATCCAATTCTTCTACTATCCTGTCTTGGGAAGCCTTCTGTCGGCCTTCCTGCTGGCATGTGTCTATTTTCTCGCCAACCGGCTGTTCAGACATATTTTCGACAAAGAAGATTTGCTGCAACTGTCCGTCATACCCTCGCTTTACCTTTTCTTTCAAACCATGTCGGTGGATTATTCCTTCGAACGGGTAGTGGGCGGTTTCTTTATTCTATTATTTGCAAACATCGTCCTATTCGCGATAAAAAAAGCCGGTAAGCGAAAATGGTTCATCTCCTATCCGTATCCTGCCAATAAATATGCACGCATAGGCATAGTGGCATGCTCTTTGGCACTATATACGGGCTATGGTTATTACCACTTCGTTAAGTCGTATAAAATCTGCGAACGTATCATGCTCCGTACCGACCAGTTTGCAAAGGCAAAACAATGGGACAAGGTGATGGAGTATACCGAAAACTATCTGCGCAGAGGCAGAAGCAACCAATTAATCTCTTATTACCACAACATGGCCTTATATCACGCCGGACAAATGCCTTACCGGTTGTTCGATTATCCGCAGGCCTTGGGAGTAAAAGGCCTGTACTTCCCGTGGAATGCCAACAGCAGGGAGAGTGAATACGGACACGTGCTTTACGAAGAACTGGGCCACCTGAACGAAGCTCACCGATGGGAGTTCGAGGCAATGGTGGTGTGGGGCGAGACTGCTCCGCATCTGCTCAACTTGGCACGCTACAACCTTGCGGTTCAGCGTCCGCAGGTGGCGCAACGTTTCATCAATGTGCTTAAGCAATCCTTGTTTTACAGTGATGCCGCCTGCTCATTGGAGCAGCAATCAAAGGAGGCATCCGATGAATTACCCTACAACGCATTGACCGGAGTGAACGATGTTCCGGCACGCTTCTCGAATGTCGTCAACATAGGTCCGGAACTGAACTATCTGTGCGAGAAAGATACGGCCAACCGGATGGCTTTCGAGTATCTGATGAGTCACTTGCTGTTGAGCAACCATGTAGAAAAATTTGCCAAGTCGCTGAAATACATACGCAACTTCTCTTACCCTGAACTGCCCCGGATTTATGAAGAAGCTCTGTATGTATATGAATTGGGAGTTCCCGAAGAGGAGTTCGCTAAAGTAGGCTTTCGCGTAAGCGAAGAAACAAAGCGTCGATTTGAACGCTACTATCACTTGGCCGAAAAGAATCAGATGAATGAACTGCAACGGGAATTCGGTAATACGTATTGGTTTTACCTGAATTACATCAGTCCCTACGGCAATAAGGTTCTCACAAATTGATAATGCAGTAATACAGGTTTATCCATGAAAAACTTTTTCCTACATATCTATATCATAGGTTCTCTCCTCCTGCTCGGAGGATGCGCATGCCATCATAAGCCCGACGCTTATCGCGAGGCTGCTCCTCAGATATATCCCGACTATACGAATGTTGTGTTTCCATGCAATATCGCTCCTCCGAACTTTGTCATAAAAGAAGACGGAACGGCTTATCAGGCGGAAATAGGATACGGTGCGGCCGTTAAGATGATTATAAGCAATGATGAGCCTACCATCAGGATTCCGGCAAAGCAATGGAAACAATTATTGCAAGAAGCCAAAGGGGAGGATATATTTTTCCGTATCAGTGTGCTGCAAGGTGAGAAATGGACGGGCTATGCAGACATCGTTAACCGGATTTCAACTCACCCTATCGACCCCTATCTGGTTTACCGGCTTCTCTACCCCGGCTATGAATTATGGAATGAAATGGGAATTTATCAACGCGACCTGACTTCTCATGAGCAAACTCCCGTTGTGGAGAATCGCGATTTCGGGAGACAATGCGTCAACTGCCACTCTTTCTCTCGGCATTCGCCCGACAACATGATGATGCATATTCGGGGTAAAGACGGAGGAACGCTGCTTTACAAGAATGGTAAAGCAGAAAAAATAAACCTGAAACCGGAGGGATTCAAGAACGGAGCCACCTATCCCTCGTGGAATCCCGACGGTCGCTATTTGGCTTTTTCCATGAATGAGGTACAACAGTTCTTCCACTCCGCCGGAAAGAAAATGGTAGAGGTCTCCGACTTGGAATCCGATATTGTCATCTATGACACGGAAACGAATCGGATATTCACCGATTCGCTGGTATACACGACAGCGTATATGGAAACATTCCCGACTTGGAGTCCTGATGGGGAGAACCTCTACTTCTGCCGAGCGAAGGCTTATCGGAAAGATACTTCTTTAGACAGCATCCGCTACGACTTGTATCGCATCCGATTTGACAAGAAACAAGAAAGGCTGTACGATTTGGAATGTGTGTATGAAGCCTCTTCGATAGGCAAGTCGGTATCTCATCCGCGTATCTCTCCGAACGGCAAATACCTGATGTTTACTCAATCCGATTACGGCAATTTCTCCATCTGGCATGCGGAAAGCGACTTGTTTTTGTTGGAGCTGGAAACCAAGCAAGTCCGGGCATTGGACGAAGTGAACAGCAACGACGTGGACAGTTATCATACTTGGTCTTCGTCAGGATATTGGTTTGTCTTCAGCAGCAAGCGGTTGGACACACTATGGGCACGCCCTTTCTTCGCGGCTTTCGACCCAGAAACAGGACGGGCAGGCAAACCTTTTCTCCTGCCGCAAGAAGATCCTGAATTTTACAACACATGTACCTATACATTCAATGTTCCCGAACTGACTACTGCTCCCATAAAGAATCAGCGGCAATTGTTGGACGGTATGCGAAAGAGAGCGAAAACAGTCAATAACTAACATAACAATTTAATTAACCATGCTTACCTTAAAAAACACCCGATTATTGCTGGTTGTAGCAACCTTGTGCATTTCCTTTTCCGCTTTACGGGCGGAAAACAATCCCAAGCCTTTCACCATTCCCGAACTGAAAGAGTGGAAGGGAGGCAAAGGATATTTTGAGTTGAACGGAGAAACCTCGATACTCTTCGATAGAAAACAGTCTGAAGCCGAGAAAGTGGCGAAGCTGTTTGCCGAGGACTGCCGGCTGATGTTCGGATTCGCCCCGAAGGTGAATGCCGATGGTGGGAAAAAAAGCGGTATACGCTTCAGCCTGTCATCGAAATCCGACTTGGGCGAAGAGGGTTATCGCATACGGATAGGCCAAGTTATAGAAGTGTCGGCTTCGCATGCGAAAGGGCTGTATTGGGCTACTCGCACCTTACTTCAAATAGCCGAACAGGACGAACAGCGCCGGCTGCCTAAAGGTACGATAACGGATTCACCCGATTATCCGGTTCGAGGATTCATGATGGACTGCGGGCGTAAGTTCATACCACTCTCTTACCTCCAAGACTTGGTCAAAGTGATGGCCTATTACAAGATGAACGTGCTGCAAGTGCACCTTAACGACAACGGTTTCAAAGAGTACTTCGACAACGATTGGAACAAGACTTACGCCGCTTTCCGTTTGGAGAGCGACACATATCCCGGTCTGACCTCAAGAGACGGGCACTACAGCAAAAAAGAGTTTATCGCTTTTCAGGAAGAGGCACAGAAACTGGGTGTCGAAATCATACCCGAAATAGATGTGCCGGCACATGCGCTGGCGTTTACTCATTACAAACCCTCCATTGGAAGCAAGGAGTATGGAATGGATCATCTGGATCTGTTCAATCCGGAAACTTATACGTTTGTCGATGCGTTGTTCAAAGAATACTTGGAAGGAGAAAAGCCCGTGTTCAGAGGGCTGCGTGTACACATAGGTACGGACGAGTATTCCAATAAAGACCAACAGGTGGTGGAGAAGTTCAGAGCTTTCACCGACCATTACATAAGGTATGTAGAGAGCTTCGGGAAGCAAGCCGTAGTTTGGGGAGCGCTGACGCATGCCAAAGGCGAAACTCCGGTGAAAGCGGACAACGTCGTCATGAATGCTTGGTACAACGGCTATGCAAATCCGATAGATATGATTGAGCAAGGTTACAAACTGATAAGCGTCCCCGACGGTCTGACATATATTGTACCTGCTGCCGGGTATTATTACGATTACCTGAACACAAAGAATTTGTATGACAGCTGGACGCCTGCGCAAATTGGCGATGTGAAACTTGAGGAGCGTCATCCGAGTTTGCTTGGCGGCATGTTTGCCGTATGGAACGACCACGTGGGCAACGGCATTTCGGTGAAAGACATTCATCACCGCACGTACCCGGCCTTGCAGACGCTGGCCGTGAAGATGTGGACGGGAGTTGGCACGGCCTGCCCTTACGAGGCTTTCGAGGAAAAGCGAATGGCTTTGAGCGAAGCGCCCGGCGTCAATCAACTGGGACGTATCGGTAAGGGGAAAGGATTGGTGTATGAGCAGACTCTCTTGGCGCCCGGTTCTGTAACTCCTCACCGGGAAATAGGCTATAATTATAAGGTATCTTTCGACGTGGAAGGGCGTAACGAGAGCAAAGGGACGGTACTGTTCCGCTCGCCCAATGCGGAGTTCTACCTCTGCGACCCTATATCGGGGATGATGGGTTTTGCCCGTGACGGTTATCTCAATACCTTCAACTACCGAGTGATGCCGGGTGAAAAGGCATCCATCGCCATTGAGGGAGATAATAAATCGACCCGTCTGTATGTGAACGGTAAATTGCAGGAGGAACTGCATATACGTCGGTTGGACTTCGTGCAGGACGATCCGCAGAAATCGAAGAAGATGTACCATGTGCGCACGCTTGTCTTCCCGTTGGAGCAGGCCGGAACATTCAACAGCATCGTCCGGAATCTGAAAGTGTATAACGAATAGCTGTTCCTACCGACGTTTTTTTAACAGACAAACGTAGGGCGTGTGCGTCGTCCGATGTCGCATACGCCCTTTTCTCTTTAGAAAGCACGCCTTGGTCTTTCGCTATGCCCACCGAAAGAGATACTTTTCGTAAAGTTGTCAGTATGAGATTCGTATAAAAGAGTTAATACTATATAAACAAAAACTCCATACGCATAATTTATTGTGTAGATTTATCATCTTTACGTACTACAACCTTATAAGTAAATCTTTAGTAAAAAAATATTCATAACTGCTATAAAAAATACCATGATTACCCTTAAAAACATCCGATTGTTGATAACTGTTGCAACCTTGTTTCTTTCTTTTTCCACTTCATGGGCAGAGAATAATCCCAAGCCTTTTACTATCCCCGAACTGAAAGAATGGAAAGGGGGAAAGGGTTATTTTGATTTTACCGGACGAACATGGCTTGCTTTTGATGCAAGCAATCCTGGCGTGGCCGAAGTGGCGAAGCTGTTTGCCGATGATTGTGGACTGATGTTCGGTTTCGCTCCCAGGATAATGCCCGATGCCGGGACGAAAGGCTGTGTTCGTTTTCGATTGTCATCTAAGCTCGGCTTGGGTGAAGAAGGGTATCGCATCCGGATTGACGAAAGCGTAGAAGTGTCTGCTTCGCATGCAAAGGGATTGTATTGGGCTACCCGCACCCTGCTTCAAATAGCCGAACAAGACGGACAGCATCGGCTGCCCAAAGGCACGATAACCGACCGCCCCGATTATGATGTGCGCGGCTTCATGATAGACTGCGGGCGTAAGTTCATACCGATGGCCTATCTAAAAGACCTCCTCAAAGTGATGGCCTACTACAAGATGAACACTTTGCAGGTGCATCTCAACGATAACGGTTTCAAAGAATACTTTGAAAACGATTGGAATAAGACGTATGCCGCTTTCCGTTTGGAGTGCGACACTTATCCGGGACTGACTGCAAGAGACGGGCACTATACCAAAAAGGAATTTATAGCCTTGCAGGAAGAGGCCGGAAAGATGGGCATCAATATCATCCCCGAGATAGACGTGCCCGCGCATGCGCTGGCGTTTACCCGGTACAAACCGTCCATCGGCAGTAAAGAGTATGGCATGGATCATCTCGACCTGTTCAACCCGGAAACTTATACCTTTGTGGATGCGCTGTTTAAGGAATATCTGGAAGGAGAGCAACCCGTATTCAGAGGACCGCAGGTGCACATCGGCACGGACGAGTATTCCAACAAAGACAAAGCTGTGGTGGAACGTTTCAGGGCTTTTACCGACCGCTACATCAGATATGTGGAGAGCTTCGGCAAGCAGGCCGTTATTTGGGGATCGCTGACGCATGCCAAAGGCAGCACCCCGGTGAAAGTAGACAATGTTGTTATGGATGCTTGGTCTAATGATTATGCCAATCCGCTTGAGATGCTCGACTTGGGCTACAAATTAGTCAGTATTCCCGACGGACTGACGTATATCGTACCTGCTGCCGGATACTATTACGACTACTTGAATACGAAGCGCTTGTATGAGAGCTGGACACCGGCGCAAATCAATTCCATAAAGATAGAGGAGCGTCATCCGAATTTGCTTGGGGGCATGTTTGCCGTATGGAACGACCATGTGGGGAACGGTATTTCGGTGCAAGATATTCACCATCGCACGTATCTGGCTTTGCAAACATTGGCTGTCAAGATGTGGACGGGCGAAAACATTTCTTGGTCTTACGATGATTTTGAAGAAAAGAGGCTGGCGTTGAGCGAAGCTCCGGGAGTAAACCGGCTGGGGCGTATCGGTTCGACGAAAGGATTGGTGTACGAACTCTCCGAACTGAAACCGGGCTTTACCACCCCTTATCGCGAAATAGGATACGGTTATCGTGTTTCCTTCGATGTGGAAGGACGCGAAGAGTCGAAAGGAGCCGTGCTGTTCCGCTCGCCCGATGCCGAATTCTACCTTGCCGACCCAATAAGTGGAATGATGGGCTTTGCGCGCGATGGTTATCTCAATTCCTTCAACTACCGGGTGATGCCGGGTGAGAAAGTCTCCATTTCCATCGAAGGGGACAATAAATCGACACGGCTTTATGTAGACGGCAAGTTGCGGGAAGAACTCAACATCCTGCGCCGCGATTTCGTGCAAAACGATAGTCAGAAGATAAAGAAGATGTATTATGTACGTACGCTTCTGTTCCCGCTTAAGGAAGCCGGGACATTCAGCAGCATAGTCCGGAACTTGAAAGTATATAACGAGTGAGAACCTTTAAAATAAATTCTAACCATTTTGATACAGAAACAATCTTTTAATTTTATGAAAAAGCTACTTATCATCATTTTGTTGTTTGAATCGTTTGTTTCGGCAGCATTCGCGGTTCGAGACAGTCTGGGCGGATTTCAATACGCGTTAGTCCAAGCACCCGACGGGAAGGAATGGGAGTCGCCCGAGCGATTGGCCCTGAACAAAGAGCAACCTCGCGCCACTTTCTTTTCCTTTGCCGACGTTGTCTCCGCCCGGAAAGTTTTGCCGGAGCATAGCGCTTATTGGATGAGCCTCAACGGTGACTGGAAATTCAAGTGGGTGCCCAATCCCGATGAGCGTCCGAAAGACTTCCAACGCACGGACTACGATGTGTCGGCTTGGGACGACATCCACGTGCCCTCGAGCTGGAACATTTACGGCATACAGAAAGACGGCACGCAGAAGTACGGCACGCCCATCTACGTGAACCAGCCTGTCATTTTCCAGCATAAAGTGGCGGTGGACGACTGGCGCGGAGGAGTGATGCGCACACCGCCTGCCCACTGGACCACCTACAAGCATCGCAACGAAGTGGGGTCTTACCGCCGTGATTTTACGTTGCCTGCCGGCTGGAACGGCCGCGAAGTATTCATTAACTTCGACGGGGTGGATTCTTTCTTTTATCTTTGGATAAACGGGCAATACGTGGGCTTCTCCAAAAACTCGCGAAACACGGCGAGCTTCAACATCACTCCTTACCTCACAGCCGGAAAAAACACGGTGGCCGTGGCCGTTTATCGTAGTTCCGACGCTTCTTTCCTCGAAGCACAAGACATGTTCCGCCTGCCGGGAATCTTCCGTACGGTGGCACTCACTTCCGTTCCGAAATTGCATGTGCGCAACTTGGTGGTTATCCCCGACCTGAATTCCGCTTTCGACGAGGGTACACTCTCCATCAAGGCCGATATCCGCAATCTGGACAAGAAAGAGGCAAAAGGCTACAGCATGGTCTATTCGCTCTATGCCAACAAGCTTTATTCGGACGAGAACACGCCCTTGGCAAATGTTGCGGCCGTTGCTTCCATCGTGCCCGTGGGCAAAGAGGGCGTCGTCACCTGTGAAACCACACTGGCATTGCCGAAACCTCTGCTGTGGTCGGCAGAGGCGCCTCACCGCTACACATTGGTGGGCGAACTGAAAGACAAGAAAGGGCGCACCATGGAAACCGTTTCTGCCTATGTGGGATTCCGCAAAGTGGAAATCAAGGACACGCCGGCTTCTGAAGACGAATTCGGACTGGCCGGACGCTATTACTACATCAACGGGAAAACGGTGAAACTGAAAGGTGTGAACCGCCATGAGACGAATCCCGCATTAGGGCATGCCATCACACGCGAACAGATGGAGAAGGAAGTGATGCTGATGAAACGTGCCAACATCAACCATGTGCGCAACTCGCACTATCCCGACGACCCTTATTGGTACTACCTTTGCGATAAATACGGCATCTATCTGGAAGATGAAGCCAATTTGGAATCGCATCAATATTATTACGGCAAAGCATCCCTGTCTCACCCCGTAGAATGGGAAAAAGCACACGTGGCACGTGTGATGGAGATGGTGCACGGCAATGTCAATCATCCTTCCATCGTTATCTGGTCGCTGGGCAACGAGGCCGGGCCGGGAAAGAATTTCGTGACTGCCTACAATGCCCTGAAGGCTTTCGACCTCTCGCGACCGGTACAATACGAGCGTAACAACGACATTGTGGATATGGGTTCCAACCAATATCCCTCCATCGCTTGGACACGTGAGGCCGTGAAAGGGAAGTACGACATCAAGTATCCTTTCCACATTTCGGAGTACGCGCACTCCATGGGCAATGCCGTGGGCAATCTGGTGGATTATTGGGAAGCCATCGAATCGACCAACTTCTTCTGCGGCGCTGCCATCTGGGATTGGGTGGACCAAGCGATGTATAACTATACGCCCGACGGCAAACGCTATATGGCTTACGGTGGCGACTTCGGCGATACGCCCAACGACGGGCAGTTCGTGATGAACGGCATCGTCTTTGCCGACCTCGAGCCCAAACCGCAATACTATGAGGTGAAGAAAGTATATCAGCATATCGGTGTGCAAGCCAAAGATGTGCAGCAGGGCAGTTTTGAAATCTTCAATAAATACTATTTCAAAGACCTCGGAGACTATGAGGTGCGTTGGTCGCTTTACGAAAACGGGGAGGAAGTGCAAAGCGGCATGTTGCCACCTGTTACCGTTGCTCCACGCAGCCGCGCGCTCGTGCGGATTCCTTATAAATATGAAACGTTGAAACCCGCCGCCGAATATTTTGTGAAAGTGCAGTTCCGTCTGAAAGAGGCTCAGCCTTGGGCCGAGAAGGGCTATGTGATGGCGGAGGAGCAACTCCCCTTGAAGCCGGCAAGCAATCTGCCCGGCATGGGTACGTTGACCGCAAATGCCGGAGAGCTCATTACCGGTAAGACGGACGGACGTTTCACTGACGTACAAGGTAAGGATTTCGAAGCTTGTTTCGACATGCAAACCGGAAGCATTCATCGCTTGAAATACAAAGGAGAGACTATCATTGCCGATGGAAACGGGCCGAAGTTGGATGCTTTCCGTGCTTTCGTCAACAACGACAACTGGGTGTATGCCGGTTGGTTTGAAAACGGGTTGCACAACCTGCAACACAAGGTGGTGCGCGCCACCACCATGCAACGTGCCGACGGGGCTGTGGTATTGGCCTTCACCGTGGAATCCCAGGCTCCCAATGCCGCACGCATTCTGGGCGGAACATCCAGCGGTAAGAACAAGATAGAGGAACTGACCGACCGGAAGTTCGGCGAGAACGACTTTAAATTTACCACCAATCAGGTATGGACGGTCTATCGCGACGGTTCGATAGAACTTCAGGCAGGCATTACGTCCAACCGTCCTACGCTGATTCTTCCACGCTTGGGCTATGTGATGAAACTTCCGCAGAAATACGAGAACTTTACGTACTACGGCCGTGGCCCTGTCGAGAACTATCCCGACCGTAAGACGGGGCAGTTCATCGAGATACACCGCAACAAGGTGGCGGATGAATTTGCCAATTTCCCCAAGCCGCAAGACATGGCAAACCATGAAGACGTGCGTTGGTGTGCGTTGACCGATGAGGCAGGCGCAGGAGCGCAATTCATCGCTACCGGCGGCAAGATGTCTGTGGCACCCTTGCAATATACTGCCACGGAGATGATTCTGGCAGGGCATCCTTATCAGCTTCCGGAGGTGACGGGCACTTATCTGCATCTCGACTTGGGAGTTACCGGATTGGGCGGAAACAGTTGCGGGCAAGGCGGCCCGTTGAAACACGACAGAATATTGGCAGGCCAGCATTCGTTCGGTTTCATCATCCGTCCGGCAGCGCACGACCTGAGTGCAGCCGCACAAGTGGCTGCCGGCGGAGAGATTCCGCTGAACATCGTGCGCAACGAAGCAGGCGATGTGACATTCGTATCCACACGCCCCGAAGCCGAGATATGCTACACTGTGGGGAAAGAAAAGAAAGCGAGAATCTACAATGCTCCTATCCCGATGCGCGAAGGCGGCAACGTGACGGCATGGTTCAAGTCGACTCCCGGCATCAAGGCATCGCAAACATTCGGCAAGATAGAGAAAGTGCAGGCTGAAGTGATAAACGCCAGCAGTCAGGAAACCGATGGCGGAGAAGCCACGAACCTGACCGACGGAGATGCCGGAACCATTTGGCATACCATGTACTCCGTGACCCTTGCCAAATATCCGCATTGGATAGATTTGGATGCCAAGGATGCGAAGATAATCAAAGGCGTCACTTATCTGCCCCGGCAGGACAGCGACAACGGAAACGTGAAGGATTACAGCATCCTGATCAGTACCGACGGCAAAACTTGGAGCGATCCCGTGGCTAAAGGCAGCTTCGAGAACGACCGGAAAGAAAAGACCGTACGCTTTGACAAACCGGTGAAAGCACGCTACATCCGTTTCATGGCTTTGAGCGAGCAACACGGGCAGGATTATGCGTCGGGAGCGGAAATAGGTATCTTGGCCGAATAATAAGAAGAGATTTGAATAGGGATGAAAGGGGATGTGTCAAAACAGGCACATCCTCTTTTTTATTATAATAGCGAGTAATTAAGAACAATATAAAAAACAAAAATTATGATTTACGGTTATATTCGTGTTAGTAGTGATAAGCAAACTGTTGAGAATCAGCGTTTTGAAATCAATAGTTTCTGTGAAAAGGAGAAGCTGATAATTAATGACTGGATAGAAGAAACGATTAGTGGTACAAAGAGTTATAATAAACGCCAACTTGGACACTTACTTGCAAAAGTATGTAAGGACGACATTATCATTTGTAGTGAATTGTCGCGACTCGGTAGAAATCTCTTTATGATTATGGAAATTTTGAATATATGCATGACAAAAGAATGTCGAGTATGGACAATTAAAGACAACTATCGGCTCGGAGAAGATATACAGAGTAAAGTTCTTGCTTTTGCTTTCGGTTTATCGGCAGAAATTAAACCTATAACTAAAGCCAGTGCTACATTGAAAATCTGTTCTTCCCTGTCTTTCCCAAATGAATATTTCTCTTGTATATTATCTATCCAATCTTCACTATCAAGAATAGTGATTGTGTTTTCAAGTATGGAAGCAGAGTGTCGGTTTACTGTACTCCGGCGGGTTATAATGCGTTTATTACTATCTGTTTCTTCTATCTCTTCTAATCCGATGATATAGAGTAATTCGCTATAAAATTTTGTATTAAGCGAGTTGCTATCGGTTTGAAAACGTCTCTTTAATAAGTGCTCAGGACTGAAAATCTTGTACAGCTCAATAAGGTGTTTATCTGCACCTTTATTTAACGTGAGTTCGATATAAGAATAAATATAATCTATTGTTAAATAGGAACATAGCGATAAAAGTATTAAATTTATAGTGTCAAATTATAACATTTAATCGATTACCACTATGTTCTCAGAG